>Ga0210049_1001750_pt1 | contig 20508 bp, 24 predicted proteins | sample CryGeyCG2014_300_2_FD_183964 | JGI IMG/M metagenome (GOLD analysis project Ga0210049, IMG submission 183964) | Groundwater microbial communities from aquifer - Crystal Geyser CG06_land_8/20/14_3.00 (SPAdes) (version 2) | ecosystem: Environmental > Aquatic > Deep subsurface > Groundwater | place... | reverse complement strand
AATGTAAATATTTGTCCTGTTTGCATGGCGCATCCGGGAACTTTGCCGGTTATAAATAAGAAAGCCGTGGAAAATGTGATTAAAGTCGGTTTGGCGCTTGATGGGAAAATTGCCGATTTTTCTGAATTTGATAGGAAAAATTATTTTTATCCGGATATTCCGAAGGGTTATCAGATTTCACAATATAAATATCCGATTGTTTCAGGCGGACATTTGGCGGATTTTGATATTACTCGCGTGCACCTTGAGGAAGATACAGCAAATAGCAAGCATGTCCAGGCCCGGCCTGGACAAATGTCCAGGCCCGGCCTGGACAGACTGGACGAAGGATATTCTCTTATTGATTTTAATCGAGCAGGGATACCCCTGATGGAACTTGTGACTGAACCGCATATATTTGAGAGCGATGAAGAGGCAGCCAAAGCATCTTCAAGTTTTGCTAAGGAACTTCAATTGATACTTTGGTATTTGGGAGTTTCAGAAGCGAATATGGAAAAAGGCGAAATGCGGGTTGAAGCGAATATTTCAGTTTCGGAAGACAAAAAAAAGTTAGGCACGAAAGTTGAAGTTAAAAATTTGAATTCTTTCAAGAGTGTTGAGAAGGCTATTAAATTTGAATTAGATAGAATGGTAGAACTTTTGGAAAATGGAAAAGGAGATGAGATAGTACAAGAGACTCGCGGTTGGGATGAAAATAAACAGCAAACTTTTTCGCAGAGAAAGAAAGAATCAAGCCACGACTACAGATATTTTCCAGAACCGGATCTGCCAAAGATGAAATTACACGAAGTTTTTGACTTAGAAAAAATGAAAAGTGAATTGTCAGAATTGCCCGATGAGAGGCGTAAAAAATATAGAAAAAATTATGGGATTAAAGATGAAGATATCGAGAGTTACATAAATGATCCAGGACTGGGATCTTGGTTTGAGGAAGTTGCCAAGATTTTGAAAGATAAGAACAAAACAAAAACAGCTTCAAACTATATCACTTCTGATTATTTGGGATTAAAGAAAAATAATGAAAATGTAAAACTTCCAGATGCTAAGAATTTTGCCGAATTAATTGATATGCTGACAGAAAATAAAATTTCTTCTCGTGTTGCAAAAGATATTTTGGCTATGATTGTATTAAAAGATGAATCTCCAATGAAAATTGCCACAGAAAAAGATTTGCTTCAAAAAAATGATGAAAGTGCTATCAAGACAATCGTAGAAAAAATTATTTCTGAAAATCCTGAAGTTGTGGCTATTTATAGATCTGGAAAAGAAAATGCAATTATGTCGCTTGTTGGAAAAGTAATAAAAGAAAGCAAAGGCAGCGCAAATCCACAAATGGTTATCAAATTATTGAAGGATTTGCTAAAATAACGGGATGAAAACATTACGAGAATATATAAAGGAAGCAGAAGAGAAAAAAGTTGCTATCGGGCATTTTAATATTTCAAATTTGGAAGGTTTGCATGGCATTTATAATGCGGCGAAAAACCTGTCCGCCTCTGGTGGAGCGAATGTACCAGTAATTATCGGACTTTCAGAGGGTGAAGAAGAATTTGTTGGGAAAAACGAAGCTGTCGCTTTAATTCATGCAATTCGTGAGAGAGATAATTATCCAATATTTTTAAACGCTGATCATCATTATAGTTTTGAATCCGTAAAAACTGTGCTTGATATTGGTTTTGATTCTGCAATTATTGATGCTGTAAAATTACCGCTTGAGGAAAATATTGCGCTTACAAGAAAATGCGTAGATTATGCGCGTGAACTTTCTAAAAAAGAAAACAGAGATATTTTAATTGAAGCTGAACTTGGTTTTATTGGAACTTCGTCAAAAATTTTAGATGAAATTCCACAAGGAGTTTCTGAGGCCACAATGACAAGACCTGAAGATGCGAAAAGTTTTGTAGAAAAAACCGGAATTGATTTGCTTGCGTCTTCTGTTGGCAATATTCACGGAATGATAAAAGGTGGGAATCCAAAATTAAATATTGAGAGAATAGGGGAAATTCGCAAAGCTTGTGGTATCCCTCTTGTTTTGCATGGTGGTTCTGGAATATCAGATGAAGATTTTAAAAAAGCAATAAAAGCAGGAATTTCTGTAATTCATATTAATACTGAAATCAGAGTTGCGTATAAAGAAGCGCTGGAAAAATTCTTGAAAGAAAATCCGAACGAAATCGCGCCTTACAAAATTTTAAAACCAGCGGTAGAAGCGATAGAAAAAGTTGTTGAAGCTCGTTTGAAACTTTTTAATGGGATAGAATAATTTAGTTGCAATTTTTAAATTTTCGGGTATACTTTCTCTCATGTTGGCTTTAAAAGCAAAAACCAGAAATATCAAAGAAGATTTGGCGAAAATGAGAAAAACAGGCGAATTGCCGGCTGTTTTTTACGGAGCGGGTAAAAAATCTACTTCCATTTCCGTGCCGAAAGTTGATTTTAAGAAAGTGTGGGAAAAAGCCGGCGAATCTTCCGCTATTAAAATCTCAACCCCCGAAGGAGACGTAGATGTTTTGATTCATGAAGTCCAGACTGATCCGGTGACAGACGAGCCGATTCATATAGATTTTTTGGCAATTGATATGAACAAGAAAATCAGAGTTGAAGTTTCCCTTGAATTTACAGGAGTATCCGAAGCCGTTAAAAGCGGTTTGGGCACTTTAGTTAAAGTGCTTTATGAAGTTGAAGTTGAGGCTTTGCCGAAAGATCTTCCGCACAATATTGTCGCAGACATTTCCAAACTTGATACTTTAGACAACCAAATACTACTTGTTTCCAACCTGAATCTTCCATCTGGCGTCACTATGATTACAAAAGGAACTGAAGTCGTTGCTTCTATTGCTGAACAAAAAGAAGAAAAAGAAGAGGTTGTGGCACCGGTTGATTTGTCGGCAATTGAAGTTGAAAAGAAAGGCAAAAAAGAGGAAGAGGGAGTTATAGCCGAAGCAGTTGCTCCAGTTGCGGAAGAGAAGAAAGAAGAGAAAAAATAATCTTCTACCGTATAAACAGATAAAAATATGCTATCATAAAGCTATGACGAGGAAAAAAGTCATAGTTTTTGTTTTCTTAATATTTTTATTTTTTGGACTGTGCCGGCAAAGGACATTCGCTTTTGACTGCGTCAAAGATTTGAATGATAAATCTACTGCCGAACAAAAACAGCAATGCCAAAATGAATTGCAGGCAATTGAAAAAGAATTAAAAGAATTGGAGCAAAAGCTGGTCAATACCAAAAAGCAGACCGGCAATATTACAGCAGACATCAATTATCTGACAAATCAAATTAATGCCCTCAAAACGAAAATAAAAGCGCGGGCATTATCCATTGCTCAGCTTAAAATTGATATAAATAATAAAATCTCTAAAATTCAGACTCTTTCAGAAAAAATAGAAAGCGAGCATCAATCTCTTGCCCAGCTTCTCAGAAATACCAATGAATTTGATAATGAAAATATATTGCATTTGATTCTCTCAGACGGAACTATTTCAGATTTTTATCAGGACTTGGAATCATATTCCACCATCAAACAGGCGGTAAAAGCCTCGGTTGAGGAAATCAATGGGATCAAGGTGGAAACGGAAGAGCAAAAAACTAAATTGCAAAAAAGGCAAGATGCAGAGTTTGATGCCAAGACAGAGCTTGAAAATGCGCAAAAACAAGTAACTCAAAGTCAAAATGAACAAAAGCAATTGCTTGCAATATCAAAAAAGAAAGAAAGCGATTATCAAAAAGTTATAGCCGAAAGGCAGAAGCGGGTTGCCGAGATAAAAGCCAGATTATTCCCATTAGCCGGCGGAGCGCAGGCTATCCGCTTTGACGTGGCATTGCAATATGCGGAAACGGCCTCTGCCAAAACAAAAATTGATCCGGCATTTTTACTCGCTATTTTGACTCAAGAAAGCAATTTGGGAGCGAATGTCGGGCAATGCTATTTATCTAATACTACAACCGGAGCAGGGGTCGGCAAAAACACCGGAAGAGTTTTTCCTAATGTGATGAAACCGACTCGAGATGTACAGCCATTTCTTGAAATAACGAATAAACTTGGCTTCAACGCATTTAAAACGGTTGTCTCTTGCCCTATTGCAGGAGCAGCTGGCTATGGCGGAGCTATGGGACCTGCGCAATTTATTCCTTCCACATGGAAACTTTTTGAAAGTAGAATTAAAGCCATAACAGGATCTTCTCCTCCAAATCCGTGGTCTCCGACTGATGCGTTTATGGCTTCCTCTTTATACTTAACCGATCTTGGCGCGGTTGGAAATAGCGCAAGCGCTCAGCACCGGGCTGCCTGCAAATATTACGGCTCTGGAGGATCGACTTGTTCATATAGCTGGAGCGTTATGGCTCTGAAGAGTAAAATTCAAAGCGACATTGATTATTTAAAGAAATATGGAGTTGCTAAAAACTAATCTTTGTGATAAGTTAGGGAGTATGAAAAAAGATATACATCCGAAATATAATATGAATGCTAAAGCTGTCTGCGCCTGCGGGGCCATTTTTGAAGTTGGTTCAACAATGCCCGATATTAAAATGGAAATTTGCAGCCAATGCCATCCTTTCTATACCGGCAATGAAAAAATTATGGATACGGCCGGAAGGGTAGAACGTTTCAATAAGCGCCGAGCCGCTGCAAAAACTAAAACTAAGAAATAAATGAATCTAGAAGAACTTAAAAAAAATCACAAGACAAGCTATTTAGCGGGCGTTTTGGAGCGCTTAAATAATGAAGAAAAAGAAATTTTGGAAATGCTTGTAAAGGATAATTCTTTGAAAGAAATGGCGAATAGCGAATTAAAATCTATTCAAGAACAAAGAGAAGCTACGGAAAAGCAAATTCAAGATATTTTGGATAAAGAGGAAGAAGAAGAGGAGTTTCCAAATGAAATTGTTTTGGAAGTGCGAGCGGGCGCGGGAGGCGACGAGGCTTCGCTTTTTGCTTGGGAACTTGCTCATATGTATGAAAAATTTTCTGAAATGGAAAATTGGCAGTGGAAAACAAATTATGAATCCAAGAATGATTTGGGCGGATATAAAGAAGCTAGTTTTGAAATAAAAGGAAAAGATGTTTATAAAAAAATGCGCTATGAAACAGGCGTGCATAGAGTTCAAAGAATTCCGGCTACGGAAAAAAACGGCAGGGTGCATACTTCTACGGCTTCAGTGGCAATTTTGCCTATTCGTAAAAAAGTTAATTTTGAAATCAATCCAGCGGATATAGAAATGGAATATTCGCGTTCCGGCGGAAAGGGTGGGCAGAATGTAAATAAAGTTGAAACAGCTGTGCGCTTGATTCATAAACCGACCGGCCTTGATGTCCGCTGTACAAATGAAAGAAGCCAAGTTGCTAATCGTGAAAAAGCAATGGCTATTCTTTCGGCAAAATTACAGCAGTTGGAAGAAGAAAAAGAAGCAAAAAAATATTCCGGCGAGCGTAAGGCGCAAATTGGTACAGGCGACCGCTCGGAAAAAATCCGCACATATAATTTCCCGCAGGATCGTATTACCGATCATCGCATAAAAAAATCCTGGCATAATCTCCCCAAAATAATGGAAGGCGGAATAGGAGATATAATCTCTGCCATTGAATCTGGCGAAACTGGGAATGAGGAAGAGGAGTAATTTTTTTACTTGATTTTTTAGATAATATGTTATACTGTAATAATACACATGAATAGTTTTGAAGAACAATCAAATAATTGGTTAGAAAATTATCAGGCTCAGTTTGATAATGAAACAAAAAAATATCAAAAATATTTTGACCAAAATATTTATTTATTAGAAAAAAATTTACAAGATGAATCAAAAAAGTTTCTTTTAGGGAATGTTGAAAAATTGAAAAATTCAATCTGTGAATCTAATAAAAATGCCTCAGAGGTTTTTAATAAATCATTGGAACATGCAAAAATTACAAAGTCCGATTTTGGACGAGAGGTTTATCTTAAAACAGCAATAAAGACGTACAAAAATACTTTGGAAAATAATAAAATCAAATTAGAAAGATTGGTTCGTGATTTTGGCAATTTGTAAAATTTATTGCTATTTGTGTTGTTTTATGCTATGCTTCCTTTAGTAGTTTCTCAAAGAGCTTTTGTTTTAGAGCGATAGGGGTAATCTACGCTTAGCCAAGTCTGGTTAGGCATTATAAGTAGTTTTTGCTCGTTTTTAAAAATGAGAGAAGTAAAAAATATGGCTACAAAGCTATATGTAGGGGGACTCCCTTACAGTACTCAAGAGGATGCTCTTAAAGAGCTCTTCGCGCAAGCTGGCAGTGTAACGTCAGCTACGATTATCATGGACAAAATGTCCGGTCGCTCAAAAGGTTTCGGATTCGTGGAAATGGGAACAGACGAAGAGGCTCAAAAGGCTATCGAAATGTTCAATGGACAAGAATTTGAAGGACGCAAGCTTACAGTAAATGAGGCTCGTCCGATGGAAGCTCGTCCGCCAAGAACTGGCGGTTCAGGCGGTTATGGAGGAGGCAATGGCGGTTACGGCGGTGGAAATCGCGGTGGACGCAGAGAATACTAATCTATTCTGATAATTTGAAACAAAAAACTACCCTTACGGGTAGTTTTTTGTTTGCCAAAATGCGTTGTTTTTGTTATATTTTTAATGCCATAATTGAGCGTGTAGTTCAGTGGTAGAACGCTGTCCTGATAAGACAGAGGCCGATGGTTCGATCCCATCCACGCTCACCGTGAAAAGAAATATTATTACAATTATTTTCGTTTTAATCCTTCTGGCTGTCCAGATTTATTTTTTTTTTGCAAAATAAAATGAAAAATGATTGGAAAAAACAAGTCTTATATTTTTATGCTAAGACAACTTCTTGGATAATTTTTCCTTTGCTTTTAGCAGTTCTTGCATCAAATTATTTAAACAAATCTGGAGACCAGACTATGTTTTTTATTTTTATTATGACGGGTTTTGGCATTACTTGTTCTGGAGTTTATAAAGAAATTAAGCAATATAAAAAAGATTTAGAAAAGAATGGAAAATAACACACAACAAATAAGCCACGAAGTGACAATTTACGCAGAGCCGATTTTTCAGATTGGAAATTTTCAGGTTACTAACTCTCTAATCACTTCATGGTTTGCAGTTTTAGTTATTTTAGTATTGTCTGTTGCCATTAGAATAAAATTAAAAAAGATTCCCGGGAAACTTCAGCATATTTTTGAAATAATCCTAGACGGCGCATTGTCGCTTGTCGATCAGGTGACAAACAATCGAAAAATTTCGGAAAAAATCTTCCCTTTGGTATTTACGCTTTTTGTTTTCATACTGGTGAATAATTGGCTCGGCCTTTTACCCATACTCGGTTCTTTTGGCTTTGTCATGAATGAAGGAGCTCATTCAGTTTTCGTCCCATTTTTACGTTCTGGCACGGCAGACATAAATACGACGCTTGCTTTGAGCATTGTGTTTGTACTTGGAGCAAATGTTTTTGGAATTTTTACTATCGGTCTCTGGAAAACTTTTAATAAATATGTTAATCTAAAAGCGCTGGGCTCCATTTTTACTAAAGTTTGGAAAGATCCAGTGGTGCTTTTGGTGGCGCCCATCAATTTCTTTGTGGGATTGCTGGAACTTATCGGGGAAATGGCGAAAGTCGCCTCTCTTTCTTTCCGATTGTTCGGCAATATTTTTGCCGGAGAAGTCCTATTGGTTTCAATGGGGGCGATATTCGCTTTTGTTGTGCCCGGACCGTTTTTATTTCTGGAAATATTCATCGGGCTTATTCAGGCGCTGATATTTGCTTTGCTCGCGACAGTTTATTTCACCATAGCCGCGCAGGATCATTCGGAACATGAACCTGCCCGATCTGAAGATCATTCAGGCGGGGAGCATAAAGAAGCTCACGCATAATTATTATAAGTTAGTCGAAATTATTATTAGCTTGCCCCGCTGTAGCGGGGTTAACAAAAAAATATTATGGAAGAAACAATAGTTAGTTCAGTCGTAAATTTAGCACCTCTTGCAAAATCCCTTGCAATAGGTCTTTCAGCAATTGGAGCAGCTTTGGGTATAGGTATGATCGGCGCAAAAGCGATGGAATCAATCGGGAGAAACCCAGAGGCCGTAGGAAAAATACTTGTTCCTATGCTTATTATTTCTGCTTTCGCAGAGGCTGTAGCTATTTACGGTTTGGTTATCGCATTCTCTATAAAATAAAAAAGAATTTAAAAGAATGCAAGAATTAATTACGACATTTCACATAGATTGGAAGCTGATGATAGCGCAAGTTGTGAACTTTGGGCTCGTTTTTTTAGCGCTTTATTTTATTGCGGCAAAGCCATTGAGAAAATTAATAGAGGATAGAACTCTGGAAATCAATACCGGCCTTGATAATGCGAAAGAGGCAAATTTTGCGCTTGAAAATGCGAATATTAAAAAAGAAGAAATTATTTGTGAAGCGAAAGATAATGCAAAAAATATTATTATTCAATCGCAGGCTGATGGTAAGGAGATGATAAGGAATGCAAAAGATCAAGCTACATTGGAAAAAGAGGAAATAATAAAACAGGCAAAAATTGACGCAGAAAAAGAAAAGAAAATAGCCAGCGATGCAATTCAGAAAGAGGCATCGGTATTAGTTGCGGAAAGCGTGAGAAAAATTGTGGATAGTTACGTCAAAAAAGGAAAAGGCGAAGATATTATCAAGGCAATGCTTAAATAATTATGATTTCCGCCAGCAGGCGGATCCGCCTGCTGGCGGAAAATGAAAACAAACAATTATGATAAAGTCCAAACAACTAGCTAGAGCAATATTTCAGCTTTCTGAAGAGAAAGTTGATAATTGGGATGCTAAATTTTTCAATTTTATACAAAAGAAAAACTTGAAAGCGCAACTACCCTCGGTTCTATATCATTTGGAAAAAATTATTGAATTAGATAAAGAAAAGAAAGGAATTCAAATAGAAACTGCTCATGAAATAAAACAAGACACTATCAAACACATTAAAACTTTTTTAAAAGCTGAAGATTTGCCTGAAGTGATAAAAATTAAAAAAGAATTAATAGCAGGATTCAGGGCGAAATGGAAAGGGAATATTTACGATGCAAGCATTATGACAGGTTTAAAAAAATTAGAAGAAAAAATTATAAATTAATAGCAAACTAGGCCTTAGGCCCTAGGAAACTAGCTAAATTAAAAAAGCTAAAGCCTAGAGCCTAATGCCTAAAGCCTAAACAAATGAGCGCAAATGCAACAATAGAAAATTTAAAAAAGAGAATAGCAGACTTTAAGGGCGGGGCGGAGAGTTATGAATATGGTACGGTAATGAGCATTGCTGATGGAATTGCAAAAATTTCTGGTCTTGCGAAATGCCAGTCTTCGGAAATGGTATCTTTTGAATCTGGAGCCGTCGGCCTTGCGCTCAACCTTGAAGAGGATTCTGTTGGTGCAATTGTTCTTGGTGATTTTTCAAAAATTAAAGAAGGAGAAACAGTCAAAAGAACGAACAAAATTCTTTCTATTCCCGTCGGCGAAAAATTTATTGGTCGTGTGGTAAATCCTTTAGGCGAGCCGATTGATGAAAATGGAACTATTAAACCTGATACATTTTATCCAGTAGAAAAGATTGCCTCTGGTGTTATGACCCGCGAACCTGTTAAAACTCCTGTACAGACTGGGATAAAGTCAATTGATGCCATGATTCCAATTGGACGAGGACAGCGTGAATTGATAATCGGCGATAGACAAACTGGAAAAACAGCTATTGCAGTTGATACTATCATAAACCAAAAAGGGCAAAATTTAATTTGTATTTATGTTGCTATTTCTCAAAAACAATCAAAAGTTGCTCGTATTGTTTCAAAATTGAAAGATGCAGGAGTAATGGACTACACGATTATTGTTTCAGCAGGATCTTCGGATGGTTCGGCATTTTCATATCTTGCTCCATATTCAGGCTGTGCACTTGGAGAATATTTTTTGGATAAAGGAAAAGATGTTTTAATAATTTATGATGATTTGTCCAAGCACGCAGTGGCATATCGAGAAATTTCACTTCTTCTTAGGCGTCCGCCGGGTCGTGAGGCATATCCCGGAGACGTTTTCTATTTACACTCGCGTCTGCTTGAAAGAGCTTGCCGGCTTAATAAAGATTATGGTGGCGGGTCAATTACAGCGTTGCCAATTATTGAAACTCAAGCAGGCGATGTTTCTGCATATATTCCTACGAATGTCATTTCTATTACTGACGGACAAATTTTTTTGGAGACCGGACTTTTTTACAAAGGTATTCGTCCGGCTATCAATGTCGGGCTTTCTGTGTCTCGCGTTGGGGGAAATGCGCAAATTAAATCAATGAAAAAAGTCGCGGGTAAAATGAAATTGGCAATGGCGCAATACCGCGAACTTGAATCCTTTTCTCAATTTGATTCCGATTTGGATCCGGAAACAAAAAAGACAATCAATAGGGGAAAAAGAGTTACAGAGCTTCTTAAACAGAATCAGTATTCTCCGATAGAAGTTTCAAAGCAAGTTTGTTCCATTTATGCGGTAAATGAAGGATATTTAGATGAAATGGAAATTACAGAAATCAAAGCCTGGGAAGAAAATTTCTATGCGCATTTGGAAAGAAGTAAAAAAGATTTTCTTGCAAAGCTTGCAAAAGATTGGGATGAAAAAATAGAAAATGAGTTAAAAGATATCATTAAAGAATTTATGAATGTTTAATTTATAAGATATGCCGTTACAGACCAAAGCCATAAAACAAAAAATAAAGTCAGTTGGAAACATCAAGAAAATCACAAAAACGATGGAGATGGTTTCTATTTCCAAAATGAGACGGGCGGTGGATAAAGCTTTGGCTTCGCGCATTTATTCTCGCTACGCTTTGGAGCTCTTGGTTAATCTTTCAAAAGACAAAAATGTCAGTCATCCTTTAATGATGAAGGGAAAATCTGAAAATGAGTTAATTATTTTGATTGCTAGTAATAAAGGCTTGTGCGGAGGTTATCACACTAATCTTTTTAAATCCTTACTCCTTTATACCAAAACAAAAGAACTGCAGGGAAAAGAGCTGAATGCGGTGGCTATAGGAAAATACGCGGAAAAAATTTGCAAAAAATTGAGTATACCGGTCTTTGCGAGCTTTATAACTTTTTCAGAATATTCAGATATAGAGCAGACTAAAGAATTATCAAATTTGGTTTCCAAAGAATTTATAGAGGGCAATTATAAAAGCGTAAAAATTTTATATACAGAATTTTTAAAATCAACGGCCTACAAGCCGGTTTTGCGAGAAATTTTCCCGATCAGCGTTGAAACAATTCAAAATATTTTGGAGATTGTCGTTCCCGTTCCGGCCGAGGCGTTGCTTGAGAGAAAGAACTTGTCGGAAGAGAAAGAAGAAAAGGAAACCGTTTTTGATTTTACCAATTACAAATTTGAGCCGGATTTGAATTTGATTTTAGATAGCATTTTGCCGGGACTCGTAGATGTCGTTGTGTATCAGACATTAGCCGAAGCGTACGCTTCAGAGCATTCGGCCAGAATGTTTGCCATGAAAAATGCCAGCGATAATGCCACTACGATTTTGAATTCCCTTATGTTATCTTATAACCATGCTAGACAAGATGGTATTACAAAAGAGCTTTCCGAGATAGTCGCCGGAGCAGAAGCTTTATCAACAAATTAATTATTAATAATTTTTAAAAAGAAATGCAAAAAGGAAAAATATCACAAATTATAGGAGCGGTCGTGGATGTAAGGTTTGAAGACGAATTGCCGGCGCTTTTAAATGCCTTGGTAATCAAGAGAAAAGACAAGGAAGACCTTGTTTTGGAAGTGGCAGGGCATCTTGGCCTAAATGAAGTTAGAACAATCGCAATGAGTTCGACCGACGGACTTTCTCGCGGAGATGAAGTTATAGATACTGGAGAATATATTACTGTGCCAGTTGGAAAAGAAACTTTGGGAAGAATGTTTGATGTAACAGGAAACCCAATTGACGGAAAACCTGCCCCTAAGAACGCAAAACGGCTTCCTATTCATCGAAAAGCTCCTACTTTTGCGCAACAGTCGCCAAAAACTGAAGTTCTTGAAACTGGAATAAAAGTCGTTGACCTTATGTGTCCTTTCTTGAAAGGAGGGAAAGTTGGATTGTTCGGAGGCGCCGGTGTTGGTAAGACTGTTGTGATTCAAGAACTCATCAGAAACATTGCATCTGAGCACGGCGGATATTCTGTGTTCGCTGGAGTCGGAGAAAGAACTCGCGAGGGAAATGATTTGTATAGAGAAATGGAGGAATCAAAAGTTTTGGATAAAACGATGCTGGCATTCGGGCAAATGAATGAACCGCCAGGCGCCCGCGCTCGTGTTGCTCTTTCCGCTCTCACAATGGCTGAACATTTTCGTGATGAAGAGGGGAAAGATTTGCTTTTATTTATGGATAATATCTTCCGTTTTACTCAAGCCGGTTCTGAAGTTTCCGCTCTTCTTGGACGTATGCCGTCGGCCGTAGGATATCAGCCGACTCTTGCTTCAGAAATGGGAAATTTACAGGAACGCATCACTTCCACTGATAAAGGTTCTATTACTTCCGTGCAAGCGATTTACGTGCCGGCAGACGACTTGACCGACCCTGCTCCGGCTACGACTTTTTCGCATTTGGATTCAACTGTCGTTCTTTCCCGTCCGCTTTCTGAGCTTGGCATTTATCCAGCTGTTGATCCGCTTGATTCCTCTTCTACAATTCTTGATCCGAATATTATCGGCGAAAGGCATTATAATGTCGCCCGCGGTATTCAGAAGATTTTACAGAGATATAAAGATCTTCAGGATATTATTGCAATTTTGGGTATGGATGAATTGACCGACGATGACAAGTTGGCAGTTTCTCGCGCCCGCAGAATTCAGAAATTCCTTTCCCAGCCATTTTTTGTTGCGGAACAATTTACAGGACGCAATGGTAAATATGTTCCGCTTGAAGAAACAATCAAAAGCTTTGAGGAAATTTTGGAAGGAAAATACGATCACATTTCCGAACAAGCATTTTATATGAAAGGGGGAATTGAAGATGTAATAAAAGAAGCAAATGCATAATTTAAAAGTGGCAATTATAGGAAAGGATAAAATAGCTTACGAGGGTGAAGCAGAATCTGTTTTTGTGCCAACCCAAACTGGAATAATTGAAGTTTTGCCTGAACATATGCAATTAGTCTCTGCCTTGGCTCCAGGAAAAATAATTATTAAAAAAGAAGGAAAAGAGCAAAAATTTCCAATTTCCGGCGGAGTATTGGAAGTCCGTTCCAAAAGCAACGTGATAATTCTAGCGGATTTAGCAAAGGAATAAAAAGTTGTTAATTTTTTACCAGCTTTCTGCTATCGCGGATTTGAGGTAAAGTTACATGATTTTATTATGAAAAAAGTTTTAATAATTTTTTTGGTAATAATATGCGTCGGCATAGCGTTTTCATTTGCGCAAAAGGAAAATATTTTCTATAATTTTGGTATGCAAATAACCAGCCCGCAATTTAAGAATGGAGGAAATATACCGGCTCTTTATACTTGCGATGGAAAGGGGATAAATCCTCCTCTTGTTTTCAAAGATGTGCCGAAAGGAACAAAAAGTTTGGCTTTAATTTCTGACGATCCTGATGCGCCAAATGGCACTTGGGATCACTGGGTTTTATGGAATATTTCTCCGGAAACAATTGAAATTTCAGAAAACAGCACGCCATCAGGCGCAATAACTGGGCAAAATAGCTGGCCCGCAAATGCGAATAAATACGGCGCACCTTGTCCGCCAAGTGGTTCCCATAGATATTTTTTCAAACTTTATGCTTTGGATGCAATGCTGGATCTTCCTCAAACTTCACGATCGCAAGACTTGGTGACAGCTATGCAAGGACATATTTTAGAAGAATCAGAACTAATTGGTAAATATCAAAGAAAATAAAATGTCAAAATTTTATGTAGTCGCAACTCCGATAGGAAATTTAGAAGATATCACTCTTCGGGCAATTCGTGTTTTGAAAGAAGTTGATTTGATTTTGTGTGAGGACACAAGAACTACAAAAAAACTTTTAGACAGATACGAGATAAAAAAACCAACGATGAGTTACCCGTCTGATGATATCAGCCGGGCAGGTCATGCTCAGAGTTCACCCAAACCTTTTAAAAAAGGGGCGGGCAAGTTTTCAAAGTTAGATAAAATTTTTGAATTATTAAAAGAGGGGAAAGATTTAGCTTTGGTTTCTGATGCAGGAACGCCTACAATATCTGATCCGGGCGCAATGCTTATTTCTAAAATAAAAGCTGGACTGGGAGATGACGTGCAAGTTATTCCGATACCTGGTGCTTCGGCCGTTATAACTGCGCTTTCTGCTTGCGGATTGCCGACTCATGAATTTACTTTTCTTGGTTTTTTGCCTCATAAAAAGGGCAGGGAAACGCTTTTTAAAGAAATAACAGAATCAAAAAGGACAATGGTTTTTTACGAATCTCCTCATAGGATTTTAAAAACACTAGAATCTCTTGATAAATTCTGCCCGAATAAAAAAGTCTGCATAGCCCGTGAATTAACAAAAATCTATGAAGAATTCAAAACTGGTACGCCGGAAGAACTTTTGGAGTATTTTACAAAAAACCCCGAAAAACAAAGAGGGGAATTCACTATTATCGTTGGAATTTAATGGTATTGACAATTTCAGTTTTAGCTTGACATTATATTATTTTTAGTATAAAATGTAGGGTACATTATAAGTTAATTAAAATTAAAGCAATATGGAACAACTAAAAGAAATGAGTTTTAAACAAAAAATTATTGAACAGCTTCCTAAAGGAGTATCAATAAAAGATTTTTGGGATTGTGTAAAATTATATGAAAAAAAACATAGCGACGTTAATCCTACCGAAAAATATAAGTCACATCATTTAGAAGAGCTTAAAAATGAATTATATACCGATAAAATGATTGCAGGAACATTAAAAGATTTACCTGAACTTTTAAAAGAAATTAAAATAGAATATAAAGGAGGAGTATAAAAGATATTTTATTTATATGATATCTTCCGGATCCACATTTACTGAAAATACCGGCGGGAGCGAAAGAAGTTTTTCTGAAAGATTTTGATCTATTGAAGAATTGGCGGAAAGCTCAGGCAAAGACCATTTCTCCCGTTTTATTTTTATCAGCATATTTGTGACATATTTGTCTTTAATTTTGGCTATAAATCCACTGAAAATTTCAGGATTATATTCTTTGAAAGTTTTTTCAAGAAATTTTTTTGCATTTTTTGTTTCATTTTTATCGCCTAAATAAGTGATTTTGATAAAACGCTTGAAAGGCGGATAATCAAGTTTTTTCCGGTCTTCCAGTTCTTCGTGTATGAAGGAAGAAAGATTTTCTGTTTTTAATGCAAGAATTGCGGGATCACTTTCATTTTTTGTCTGAATGATAAGTTTGTCCCGTGTTTGAGCGGCTATTGAAATTATCAGCTGGATAATTTTTTCGCCCATTTTAAAGTTCGGTATGCTCCAAAGCGAATCAAAAGAGGCAATAATTGAAAGAGGTATTTTTTCTTTGAGATAAAAAAATGCCATTTCTGTGCCGACGAGTATTGATCCCGGACTTTTTTCGAATTCTTTTGCGATTTTTTCCGCCCCTTTCGCATTTTTTGCGTTTTCTTTGTCTAATTTTAATACTTTTGCATTCGCGAAAACCTTCTTTATTTCAGCAAAAACGGTATCCGTGCCGATGCCAAGGGTCATTAAGTTCCAGCCTCCGCATCCGGCACAGACAGTTTCCGGATTTTTCTCCGTATTGCATCTGTTGCAGATAAACATTCTTTTTTTGCCGTCGCGGGAAAGATAAAGAATGACTGGAGTCGAGCATTTTTCGCAATTTACTGTTTCTCTGCAATCTCTGCACACAGTCATAGTCGCCAGGCCTTTCCTTAGTGAAAAGATAAAAACATTTTCTTTTTTCGCAATTGCATTTTGTATTTCTTTTATGCTGTCATCCGTCAAAATCCTGAATTCTTTCTTCTTTTCTCCGGATACCGGCGCTGAAATTTCTATTTTCCCGGCGAAATCAATTTTAAAAGACAATGGATGTATTTCGGCAAGGCCGTCTATTTCTCTTCTGGCTATACTTTCAAAACGGAGCAAAGAATCGCCTAATATGAATTTAGCATTGATTTTTGAGGCAAAAACCTCCGCAAAAGAGCGCAAATCAAGATAAGGTTTTCTTATCATTTTATAAATGCCGGTGTTTTCATGTTCAACTATTATAGTTCCCAAATCCCGGCGAGGAATGGATAGGAATGGCGCTGTGCCGAGTATCAATATTGGATGCGAAGAGGTGATTATTTGCTCATATTTCTCAATTTGTTTTTTAGGACTCAAGTTTCCGTGCAAAGAAAAAGTAAAATTTTCAATACCCTTAGAAAGAAGTTCCAAAAAACTCTCAATATCATATTTAGTCGGCAAAACCATAAAAACGGATTTTTTCTCGGCAAAACATCCGCGGATCAGGATTTTATAAAAAGATATGCGGTCAGCGAGCGGCGCCTGGAAAAGCAGTTTTTCGATTTTCAAATTTTTGGAAATATTTTTTATCTTTTTTGTTTCATTTTTTAATTCAGCTATTTTGTCGTATTTTTCCAGAAAAACAGACGGGATCAAAGACGTGATTGAAATGTTTTTTCTTGAAGCAAAATATTTGCCGATTTTAAATGCGGACTCCAAAAATTCTTTCAAAAAAATAGATTGCCCTTTTATTTCAAGAATTTTTTTTAAATTAAAAGGCATTTTTTTTATGCCTGACTTGGCTTCCACCATATCTTCCGAAGAAACGACCAAACCAAGGGTTTTTTTATTGCGTACAGAAATATTTACAATGTTTCCATTGGCAATGTCTTTTGCGCTGAAGTAAGTTAAATTTTCACTAAAAAGTCCCTTTTTAAGGGGAATTACCGTTACAATTTTCATCCCATTAAAAATTTTAAAATAATAATCATAAAAATATTCTAACATGTCCGCTGAATTTTAAACGGGACACGTATTTTTATTTTAACATAGTTTGTGATATATTTATTCGTATGGGACTTTTTTCAAGAAAGTTAGGAATAGATCTGGGAACGGCGAACACTTTGGTATTTATGCCTGGAAAAGGAGTAATTTTGAACGAGCCTTCGGTAGTGGCGGTTTCAGAGCAGGATAATAAAATTTTAGCCATAGGAGCCGAGGCAAAAGATATGATTGGAAAAACGCCGGATTCTATTATTACCTATTGCCCGATGAAAGACGGAGTAATTGCGGATTATCGCGTAACAGAAGCCATGCTTCGCTATTTTATAAACAAAGCTATGGGGCCGTTTAATCTTTTCAAGCCCGATGTGATGATTTCTGTGCCAGCCGGCGTTACTTCCACGGAGCGCCGGGCCGTCGTAGAGGCGGCAATACGCGCCGGGGCCAGAAATGCGTATGTCGTGAAAGAACCCATTTTGGCGGCTATTGGCGCCGGTATTCCGATTCACGAATCGAAAGGGTATATGGTAGTTGATATCGGCGGGGGCACGACGGACGTTGCAGTCATATCTCTCGGCGGAATCGTGACTTCTACGTCGGTTAAATGCGCCGGGAATAAAATTGACCAGGCCATTGCCGATTATATTAAAAAAACTTTTAATTTGGCAATAGGCGACAGAACAGCCGAAGAAGTAAAAATAAAAATCGGTGCGGCGGTGAATCTTGAAGAAGAGCTTCATGCGACGATCAAAGGGCGAGATTTTATTCAAGGCCTTCCGAGATCCACGCAAATTTCAACCAACGAGATAGTCAAAGCTATAGATAATCAATTGAAGCAAATAATAAAAGCAATCAAAGATGTTTTACAGAATACTCCGCCGGAACTTGCATCCGATATTATAAGCTACGGCATTATTATGACCGGCGGATCGTCCCAGCTAAGAAATTTTACCGATTTGGTTTATCGAAAAATAGGCGTCAAAGCCACCTTGGCTGAAGACGCGCTTTTTTGCGTAGTTAAAGGCACAGGCATAGCTCTTGATCATCTAGATGTGTATAAAAAAGCGATCTTGAGCAAAAAATAAAAATGAGCTTCAAAATTTCAGAGCATTTATATAAAAATAATTTACATCATGCTTATCTTATCCAAGGCAGGCAGGATGAAGTTATGCTGGAAATTTTGGCTTTTTTGGAAAGTTTTGGAATCAAAACTTCCGGCAATCCAGATTTTTGCCATATTTCCATAGATAATTTTAAAATAGATGAAGCTTTCAATTTGAGATCTTTTGGATATGAGAAAAGTTTTTCTTCAGGCAAAAAAATATTTATTATTTCCACCAATCATTTTTCCTTGGACGCCCAAGGAGTGCTTTTAAAAATTTTAGAGGAGCCGATTCAAAATACGCATTTCTTTTTAATTATGCCTGATATTAATGGTCTTTTAAAAACTTTTATTTCCAGATTTTATTTTATTTCGGTAAAACCGAAGAACGAGGAATTGAAATATGCGGAAAAATTCATTGCAATGCCTTTGCGGGAGAGGATTGATTTTTTGAAAGAATTGCTCGCTGAATCCACTAATGGAGGGGATGAAGACGTAGAAATAATAAAGCAAGATTCTCCCCGTTCCAAGGCTTTAAAGTTCCTAAATACTTTAGAATTTGCTTTACACAAAAAGCTGGTGTCAAAGAGCCTCTTTGACACCAGCTTTTTTGCTCATTTTTTCAAAGTGCGTGAGTTTCTCCGCCAGCCCGGCTCGTCAATTAAAAACCTTATGGAATCAGTTGCATTAGCTATGCCAATTTTTTAATTTTTGATATAATAAATCAATGCAATATAATTTTTCAGATTTTAAGGTAAAACTCAAGAAAGTGGAAGAGTTTTTATCTAAAGAATATAGTCAACTTAGTACCGGCCGCGCTTCGCCTATGGTTTTAGATAGTGTTTCCGTTGAAGTTTACGGGGCATATCAGTCGATTAAAAATATTGCTTCAGTTTCTATTGAGGATCCGAAGACATTGCGCATAGCTCCTTGGGACAAGAATCAGGTAAAAATGATTGAAAAAGCTATTTTAACTGCGGATCTGGGTTTATCGGTGGCGACGGATGAAAACGGCATTCGGGTAATTTTTCCGCAGTTAACGACAGAGACAAGAGAAAAACTTGTGAAAATTTTAAAAGAAAAATTGGAAGAGGCAAGAATCGCTGTCCGACAGGAACGCGAGATTGTTTGGAATGATATACAAGATAAAGAAAAAGAAGGAAAAATGTCAGAAGATGATAAATTCCGCGCTAAAGAAGATTTGCAGAAGATTATAGACGAAATGAATAAAAAATTAGAAGCAATTTTTGAAAAGAAAGAAAAGGAAATAATGGGATAATATGAATATTTTGATTTTTTTCATCATTCTTATAGTTTTAGTCTTAGTCCATGAGGCTGGACATTTTTTTACTGCTAAGAGTTTTAAAATCAGGGTTGATGAATTCGGTTTTGGTTTTCCTCCAAGATTATTCGGCATAAAAAAGGGGGAGACAATATATTCTATCAATGCTTTGCCTTTTGGCGGGTTCGTTAAAATTTTCGGCGAAGATATGGATGAAACTAATTTTGTAGAAGTCAGGTTTTTGGACAAAAAAGAAATTCCCGAAAAAATTGAATTGGCGAAAAGATGCCTGGTAAATAAACCGAAATATCAGCAGGCATTAGTTATGTTTGCTGGAATTTTTGCAAACTTTTTATTGGCTTGGTTTTTATTTTCTTTTGGTTTTATGTCGGGATTGCCGACTTCCGTAGGTAGCGAACCAAGGGGTTATGAATTAAAAAATGTTCATTTGGTTGTAGTTTCGGTGCTTGAAAAATCTCCAGCTGAATTGGCTGGGCTCAAATCTGGAGATAAAATAATTTCTCTTCAGAGTGATAAAGATTCTATTTCAGAAATTACTCCGGATAATTTGAAAACTTTTATAGTTTCTCATCCCGAAAAAGAAATTGAGATAGGATATTTGCGCGGAAAAACTGAAGAAATAAATATTGCAAAAATAATTCCTGTTGCCGGTATTGCCGATGGAAAACCCGGCATAGGCATAGCGATGGATAAGATTGGAATTGCAAAATTACCTGTTTTGAAAGCTTTTTGGGAAGGGATAAAGCTTGATTGGAATGTTACAAAAGGTACTGCTGTAGGACTTTATAGGCTTATTGCAGATGGGATACAAGGAAAAGGGAGTTTTTCCTCTATTACCGGGCCGGTAGGAATGGTGGGAATTGTCGGCGATGCTTACAACTTCGGTATTGCCTATCTTCTTTCTTTTACCGCTCTTATATCCGTAAATCTTGCAATCATAAATTTGATTCCATTTCCTGCGCTGGATGGGGGACGCTTGCTTTTCTTATTGATTGAAAAAATAAAAGGTTCGCGCATTAATCCAAAATTTGCCAACATGACTAATATGGTTGGTTTCGCTCTTCTAATAATTTTAATGCTTCTCGTCACATATCACGATATAGTTAAATTGTTTTAAA
>Ga0210049_1001748_pt1 | contig 20530 bp, 11 predicted proteins | sample CryGeyCG2014_300_2_FD_183964 | JGI IMG/M metagenome (GOLD analysis project Ga0210049, IMG submission 183964) | Groundwater microbial communities from aquifer - Crystal Geyser CG06_land_8/20/14_3.00 (SPAdes) (version 2) | ecosystem: Environmental > Aquatic > Deep subsurface > Groundwater | place... | reverse complement strand
AGTACAGGGGACAGTAACATTGAATGACGAAGAAGGGATTCGCAAACTCATATACGAGATTCGTGATGTGGTTGGCTGGACATACAAGACAAGCGACACCATCATGCTTGATACCATAGTACCGCAGATAGCAACAACCGGCAGTATCACCGTAGTTTATCCAACAGCCCAGACACGGGCAAAAGAGGGTGATGTTGTTACTATCATGGCATTGGTGCAAGATGTTGGTGCTGGGATTGAGACGATAAGCCTTGATGCCTCTAATATCGGCGGCAGCAAGGAACAACCAATGTCCCCCGGAACACAGGCAGGTGTCTACCTTGCTCAGGTAACCCTTAGCCATACACCTATAGCTACAGAGACGCAGGCAAGTATCTCTGTTACTGCTCAGGATAGGGCAGGTAATCAGGCATCATCCACAACCACTGTATTTGTGGATAATAAGATGCCTATATTCAGCACAGTAGATACACTGCTCTCAGTATATAAGAATGGTGATATGCTGCAATTAACAGCCAAGCTTGATTCTGCTTCATATACGGTCTCAATTGATCTCTCAGGTTTGGACAGCACATATAGACTTGGTTCAGAAAGCGTAACAACTACCTCAGAGGGAACATACACTATTGTCTATCAAATTGGTACAGCTAACACTACACCAGATGGCTCATATGAACTAAAGGTTAAGGCACAGGATCAGGCAGGGAATGTATCATGGCGGAGCACCAGCGTTCTTTTGGATAATACCGCACCTGTCCAGCTCCTGAAGGCAGAACCTTCCATAGTGCGAAATGGTGATACAATTGTGTTTACCTATTATGGGACAGACCCTGGTCTACCGATAACAGAGATACCTTATAGTGAAATGCAAAAGCTTGATTCCAATGCTGTGGGGACATTGATATTGCATGACGATGGTAACTTGCCGGATATGGTGTCAAATGATGGGATATGCACTGCCTCATACACCATCTCAGGGACAAATACCATCAGTGGCACAACCACAGGTGGTTTGGTTACTATTGGGGCAACAATTGTAGACTTAGCCAGCAATACCCTACATGCAAAGGTGACCATTACCCTTGACAATACCAAGCCGGGTGTTGAGTTGTTAGCTATTGGCAGTTTGCAAACAGTAAATAATATCATCATCTTTGGCACAGCTACAGAAAACATTACCAATATTGTTCGGGCAGAGTACAGGATAGATGATATAGGTATATGGTTTGAGGCAACGCCAAAGGATGGATTGTTTGATGAAAATATTGAGGCTATGGCGATTGTTCTTACCAATCTGACAGATGGCAGCCATACTGTTGTAGTCCATGCTGAGGATCTGGCAGGCAATGTAAGCGATGAGGTGCAAATTAGCTTTCAGGTAGACACACAAGGACCAATCATCACAAACCTTAAGGTATCACCTGACCCAACAAACGGCACGGTAAGCTTAACCGGAACAGCTACAGATGGCTTAAATCCGATTGGCAGGGTAGAGTATTATATTGATACCCTACCGCAGGGAGGAGGTATTCAAATGTCTGATACAGGCAGTATTCAGACAGATATTACTGGCACAATAAGTATTGCTGGGTTAAAAGAGGGTAAGCATTCTGTATATGTCCGTGCTCAGGATAATCTTGGTAACTGGGGTACTGCCCAGAAGATCACTTTTACCATCTCTAAGTCAAAATTACTGGTGTATATAAATCCAGTCACACCAGACCCGATAGGTACCACTAATATTACTATCAGCGGTTATGCTGTTGATGTTCATGCACCAATCAAAATGATAGAAGTGCGGGTGGATAATAAGGCATGGGGTGCGGCTATTATAACCGATGGTAATGCAGATGAATTTATTGAGGAATATACCTATCAGCTACCAGCAGACCAATTAACTCAAGGGACACACAACATCACTGTTCGGGCAACAGATATGGCAGATACCATAGGTTTGGTCATGGATACCTTTGTGGTGGATCTGGCAACATCAACCTTGACCATGTCAACTGAGCCGCAATGGGCAAGCAGCAGGGTGATAATTATTGGTACAGCAACCGATCAAGGAATAGCCACCGGGATTATTGAGGTAGAATATCGGGTTGATGGCGAGGCATGGCAGACAGCTGTGGCTGCGGACGGGACATACGATAAGGCTACAGAAACATTCAGGATAGAGATTAACGGGCTTAGTGATGGCACTCATACTGTAACTGCAAGAAGCATGGACATGGTAGGCAATGTAAGCGATGAGGTGACCATCGGTTTCCATGTGGATACGACAGGTCCAATCATCTCAAACCTCAGGGTAACCCCTGACCCAACCAATGGTACGGCAAGCCTGACCGGTACAGCGACAGATACCTCAAATATCATCACTAAGGTGGAGTATTATATTGACACCCTCCCGCAGGGGACAAGTATACAAATGACTGGCACAGGCAGCAGGCAGACAAATATCAGTGGTGTGATAAATATAACCGACTTGACTGAGGGCAAGCATACTGCATTTGTCCGGGCACAGGATTCTATGGGCAACTGGGGCAGCGTTCAGCAATTCGTGTTTGCTGTCTCCAGATCCAACTTATTTGTGGAGATAAATCCTGTAACACCAGACCCAATAGGCACAACAAATATCACTATTACCGGACGGGTAATTGCCCCGCAAGTGGCTATTAAACAGATAGATGTGCAGATAGATGGTGGACAATGGATACCAGCAATGATTGTTGATACAGTAGCTGATGAGCTTGTGGAAGAGTTTGCCTGTATATTGCCGACAGGTTCGATGACAGATGGTGTACATATAATTGTTGTTCGGGCAACAGATGTGGCAAATACCGTAGGGTTTGGGACAGAGACCTTTGAGGTGGATACACAAGTCCCACAAGTAAATGCCATTATTGTAATTTATCCAACGGGTCAGACACGGGCAAAAGAGGGTGATGTGATCACGATCATAGCACAAGTGGACGATTCTGAAAGTGGAATAGCCAGTGTAATCCTTGATGCTACAAGGATTGGTGGTGGACTGGAACAAGTTATGTGTCTTGGCCCTGGTGGCAGTGTGTATCTGGCACAGGTAACACTGGGAGATACGCCTATGGGAACAGAGATGCAGCGAAATATAATAGTTACGGTTGAGGATAAAGCAAGGAATCAGAGAGTACTTGCAGAAGGTGTGTTTATGGACAACAAGTTGCCAGTGTTCGGACATGTGATCACAGCCTCATCTATGTACAAGGATGGCGATGTGATTGAGATAACAGCCAGATTGGATGCCAATTATGGTACCTCTGCTGTCTCGATTGATTTCTCAGGGATTGACAGTACCTATCAGACAAGTGCTGAAAGCGTAACAGTTACGACAGGTGGGACATATACTATCAGTTACCAGATTGGCACGGCTAACACCATACCAGATGGCTCATATGGACTTGTAGTCAGGGCAATTGATCAGGCAGGGAATGTGGCTGTAAGGAGCATCAGCGTGAGGCTTGATAATACTGCACCGAGCCAGCTTCTCAAGGCAGAGCCCAGTCTGGTACGAAATGGTGATACCATTGTATTTACCTATCAAGCAGGGGAGCAGGGACTGCGGACAACAGAGATACCGGCAGTTCAAATGCAGCGGTTTGATTTGACTGCTGCTACCCTGACACTGCATGACGATAGTAATTCACCAGACGAGATAGCAGGTGATGGTGTTTATACAGCGTCACATACCATTTCAAAAGCAAATGCCATCAGTGGTACAGTAACAAATATTGCGGCAACCATTGTGGATATGGCAGGCAATACCTTGATCACAGGGGTAAGCATCACCCTTGATAATACCTTGCCAGCAGTGCAACTTGGAACAATTGCCGCCATGCAGGCTGTTAATAGCCTCACCATCTTTGGCACGGCTACAGAAAATATCACCAGCATTGTCTCTGGTGAATTCATGCTTGATGGGACAGGGGTATGGCATGGGCTAACACCTATGGATGGGCAATTCTCTTCCGGGGTTGAGCCATTTGCCATTATCCTGCAAGGGCTTGCTGATGGCAGCCATACGGTGATGGCTCGGGTAATGGATAGGGTAGGAAATGTCGCATCGCAATCGCTAACATTCTGTGTAGATACCCAGGGACCGGGCACCATCTCCTTGAGCCTGACCCCGGAGATTGTGATTGGAGGCACGAGTACACTTCTGGCAGCAACCATTACAGATGCTATCAGCCCGGTGGTTTATGCTGAATATTACCTTGATGCCTATCCAAAACCGCAGCCTGATGGTGTGTTAAATATCGGCTTCCAGGGTCTTACGGTTGTATCTGGTGCAGATATTTATGTGGCAACCCTGACCGAGGGCAATCATATCGTTTATGTCCGGGCACAGGATGAATTGGGCAATTGGTCAAGTCCACAATCAGCCATATTCCGCGTTGGCAAGGGTGGCATTGGCGTAGTGATTGAAACTCAAGGTTCGGCGATTGGGACAACTACCACAGATGTCTGCGGGTATGCGAATGCCTTTACCTACAAGGTAATCGGACTACAATATCGGGTTGGCACAGGTACATGGACAACTATTACCTCTACGGATGGCAGATTAAACGATGAACTCAAGGAAGAGTTTATCATCCATGTGGCAGGTTTGAAAGAGGGCATAAATACCATTGAGGTTAAGGCTCAGGATGAGGTGGGCAATGTAGGTACGGATAGCGTGGATATTCTGGTTGATACAGTGCCCTCCTACGGCAGTATCACTATTAATGAAAATGCCACCTATACTACGGCAAGAGAGGTTATCCTGTCCATGAGTTATGGGGATGATGTGACTATGGTCAGGTATAGTAATGCTGGGGATTTCAGCACATGGGAGCCGCCGGCAACAACCAAGATATGGATGCTGCCGCCACAGGATGGGACATGGACAGTATCCTATCAGGTGATGGATAAGGTTGGGAATATTGCGGAATTCAGCGATAGCATTATTCTGGATACGAAGGTGCCTGCATTTATTGGTACGGTAAAAAGCGATCGGACTGCATACAGAAATGGTGATACCATCAATCTCACTGCCAGAATGGATTCTGACGGATATACCATTACTGTCTGGTTGTTGCCGATTGATTCCACAGCTATTACTCCGGTGACCATGACGGATCTGGGTAATGGTACATACACGATGGCACATACGATTAGTACGACGAACATATCCCCTGATGGTGTATACCCAATTCTGATCACAGCTGTTGATAAGGCAGGTAATGTCAAGCAGATAAGCATCAGTCTTGCATTAAAGAACACATCGCCAATGTATGGACTGTCTGTTGATCCATCACTTCCGCCGGTTGTTAAGAATGGGCATATACTTACCTTTGTCTATGCTGGAGCAGAGACCAATCTGCCGACAACAACCATCTCATTAAATTATAATAGCCATCCAAACCTGTTACAGATAAACGGCAGTGCAACAGGAGACCTGATCTTGCTGGATAATGGGATTGCCCCGGACAAGGTGGCAAATGATGGTGTTTATATGGGTACGGTTGCTGTGAATACCACCATTGAGGGCACGATTACAGTCTATGCGACGATTATTAATTCTGTAGGCAATGTCATGAATCCATGGACATCTATTCGGGTGGATAATACACCGCCAATGATTGATAACATTATAGTTGCTTATCCAACTGGACAAGCCAGAGCAAAGGAAGGGGATACGGTGGCTATTAATGTAGGGGTAACAGATGCCATGCTTGCAACCGTGAAATTAGATGCACGGGAACTTAATGGTGAGTCAGCAGAGGAGATGAGTTATAACGCTACGAGCGGTATGTATACAGCACAAGTGACTGTGGTTGATACCCCGAGCGGGGCAAAGACTATAGCCATTATATCTACAGATGAGGCTGGCAATATATCAAGGGCAACAACGACAGTAATGATTGACAATCAACCACCACGATTCAGCCTGCTTGATAGTGACCGCAGCCTCTACAAGAATGGCTGGACAATGACCATTACCGCAGTGCTTGATGATAGCAGCTATAGACTTAGTGCTGATTTCTCAGGGTTGGACAGCGGGTATCGGATTGGAAGTGAAACCGTAAGTAAGCAGGGGAATACCTATACTATTGTCTACATAATAACAGGTAGTAATACTGTTCCCAGTGGTGTGTATTCCATACCGGTTAAGGCAGTTGATGAGGCTGGTAATATTGCCATTCGGTCAATCAGTGTTGAACTGAATAATATGGAAAGAATAGGAGTACTCTCAGTTATACCAGACAGGGCAAAACTCGACGATAAGGTGGTGTTTACATACACATCGTATCAAAGCGGATTAACCGTAACCATCCCTGCCGTTCCAAATACAGGGATTGGCACGCTAACCCTGACAGATACAGATAATAACGGTACCTATATAGCCAGTGTAACCATTACCGGCACAAGCAGCGGGACATACACTGTTCGGGCAGAGATACGGGATGGCAAGGGTAAACTGTTCAGTGAGTCGGAGGTACAACTATTCTTGCGGACAATACCACCTGTGCTGGCACTGCCAGAGGAGTTGTATATGAGCATTGAGCCAAAGCCAACCAGTATTGCGGGCAAATGGGAGGTATACCATGAGCATATCAGGCTTACCGGCACGGTTTCTGAAACTGCAAACCGTATCTGGTGGGAAATCAAGGGTAAATATGGTCGAATAATGGGTCCAATTCCAAACGGCATATTCTTCTTTGATGACATCTACCTTGAGCAGGGAACAAATACGATTGTTATATTTGCCAGTGATGATATTGGTAATGTTGCCAGTCAAACGCTGACCCTATTGTATGTAAAACCGCGGGCAACCGTTCAGATTGGTATTAGCGGTGGAACTGTCCATTGTCCAAACGGCTCAAGCGTATTTATTCCGCAGGATGCCTTGCAAGAGACAGTAAATGTTTCAGTCAATGCCATGCCGCCAGAGATTGAAAAAGAGGACAAGAAACCGTATTCCCCAAATACAGAGTTGATGGGTGTCCCGCATGAGGTTTCTCCCGGTATAGTCTTCCATAAGCCGGTAACCGTTACCTTAGCCTACACAGATATGGAAATAGAGCAACTTGCCAATCGACTGGGTACAACTACAGAGGCTATCAGGCAGAGATTAGTGATATTCTTCTGGGATGAATATAGCCATGATTGGATAGAGGTTGGTGGGCAGGTAAGCAGAGGAACAAATACCGTCAGTGTTACGGTCAATCATGCCACTATCTATGATATAGGTATGAGGGTTGCGAAGTTAACGGCAGATAAGGTGCTTGTGTATGTGACCCGGAATCCGTTCAGACAGGGTGAACGGACACAGTTTGTGGCAGATCTATCCACAGAAACGCTAATAAGTATCAGGATATTTGATCTGTCAGGCGATCTGGTAAGAACAGTGGCAAGGGATAAGAATTTTGCTGCTGGTGTAAATGTTAACCTTGCTGGTTGGGATGGATTAAACGATTATAATGATTTCGTAGGCACAGGTATTTATGTTTATCAGGTGGAGATAGAGTCTGGTGGAAAGGTGGAACGAATCACCAAGCCGATAGGGGTGGTGAAGTGATGGGATTTGTATTGAATGCCGTAGGGGCAGGCCTAAGGAGTTAAGAAAAAATAAGTTGTCCACCAAGAGTCACTCAAGTCGCTTGGCTGGCAAGGCGTGAGAAGCAAGCATACTACTGTATGTGAGCGACGAACAACGAAGATATACTCAAGTGGGGCATAAATTGCGTTTTTCGATAGTCTTAATCAACGATAGCTGCGTTGTTCAGGTTCGCAATAGTACACTATTGCGAACCTTGCACGCCTTGCTCTCCTTGATTAATCCTTACCAAAAAAAATCGCAATTTATGCCCCACTTGAGTATAGTCAAGATGAATCGGTGGCACGACTGGACAAGTTATTTTTTCTTGACGACTGTGTGTCTGCTCCTACGGCTGTGGTGATTAATGCAATTATAATGTAACTACTCAGGTAAAGTAATTCACCACGGAGAACACATAAGTTGATAGGTTTATAGGTTGATGAGTTCATAGGTTAAAGGAACACAGATTATAAACCTATAAACCCTTCCCTTTCTAACCCATCAACTATTCAACTTATCAACTTATCAACTTTTTGTGTCTTCGTGGTGAGTAGTTACATTATAATAAACTAAAGGGGTGATAAAAATGAAGACGATAATATTAGGATTGACAATGATAATGACTGTAAGCAGCGTGTTTGCTGCCCCAATCGACCTACAGATTGGCTGCCGGCCCCAGGGCATGGGTGGGGCATTTGTGGCTGTATCTGATGATGCCAATGCTGGATATTGGAACCCAGCCGGATTGATCAGGGTAGGATCAAAGGAGCTGGGGTTTATGTACCTTAAACCCATGCGTCTTGAGAGTGTGGCTGTCTCATATTCATCCTTAGCCGTACCATTTGGGAATAACTGGGCTATTGGTATGGGTTATCTCAATAATATGGCAAGTCTCCATGAGGGTAGGGATGCAAGCTATAAAGAGAGCAAAATGCAGGAGTCAACCTTTATCCTTTCAGGTGCTCATAGATTTACAAAGGTACTCTCTGCCGGGGCAAATGTGAAGCGGTTTGGGCTTGATTCATCATTGGATAGTAGTGGTGGGTTTGGATATGATCTGGGGCTTTTATATGATTATCCTATAGGGATGAAGGGGAATAAGTTGGGTATTGGTCTTGTGTTGCAGAATTTTTTAGCTGACCTCAGGGCTGAATCATTTCCAGCCACAGTGAGGTTTGGGGTAGCCGGTAAATTATACAACGAGCGATTAATTGTAGCCGTTGATGTGAATACCAAAAATGGTGTGAATGAGAAAAAGGATTATTCCCTGCAACATCATGCTGGGTGTGAGGTTGAGGTTGCAGAAGGGTTTTGGCTCAGGGCAGGGGAAGACAGAGGAAATTTGACCGCTGGCATGGGTTTTAGCCTTCGTAACTGGCAGATTGATTATTCATTTAATAAACTTGCGGATTATGACCTTGACCATTCTCATCGGGCATCGGTGTTGGTGAGATTTTGAGGATTCTATGACAAATTATATGGGTAAATAAGAGGCTGAGTAGTTACAAAAATTCTATTGACAGTAGTTTGATTTTATGATATGATGTTATGCCCCATTTGAGTATAATTGCTGATATTTGGAATGATTGCGTGGTGAGCTAATCTCAACTGTTACTGATTAAAGGAGTAGTGTTATGCAATTTTTAGATGTGAAGACAGATTTTGCCTTCAAAAAGGTATTTGGTTCTCAAGAAAGCAAGGATATTTTAATCAGCTTTCTCAACTCTATTATTGATTTTGGTGAAAAAGAGAAAATAATTGATTTAACCATTCTTGACCCCTATCAGATACCTATGATTGTAGGAATGAAGGATACCTTCGTAGATGTAAAGGCTAAGCTGTCAAACTTTAAGAATGTAATTATTGAGATGCAGGTATTAAATGTAGAAGGGTTTGAAAAAAGGATTTTGTATAATGCGGCAAAGATATATTCAGCCCAATTAATGAAAGCAGAAGCCTTTAGTACTCTTGAGCCTATTATTGCCTTGACCATTACAGATTTTGTTATGTTTGGAGAGATAAAAAATGTGATCAGCTATTTTAAGCTCTTAGAGAAAGAGACCCTCATCGAATATAATGATGAGATAGAGTTGATATTTATTGAACTTCCCAAATTCAATAAAGGAGAGGATGAACTTCTCTCAATCACAGATAAATGGATATATTTTATAAAAAATGCAGGGGATTTAAAGTGTACGCCAAAGACATTAGAAAAAGAACTGGAGATAAAGAAGGCTTTTGAGATAGCAAATACCTCTGGTATGAGTAAAGAAGAATTTGAAGCACAAGATAAGAGGCATGACTTTATCCGAATGCAGAAAGGTGCACTTGAGCTTGCCTTAAAACAAGGTAAGATAGAAGGTAAGATAGAGGTAGCGAAAATTCTTTTAAGTATGGGAGATGATATTGAAAAAGTATCAAAGGCTACAGGTTTAACCATAAAGGAAATTAATTCAATTTACGACAAGAAATAAACATATCACCACGAAGACACGGAGACACAGAGGGAAAATTGGGACAGCACCCTATTTTTTCTTCTAAAAATAGGGTGCTGTCCCCATTTTCCCCCATTTTCCCCTGTCCTATGTGAGGTAAAATTATATGCCTTTAGAAAGAAAGATACTTCTTAGTTTTTTTATAGCATCAGCCATTATAGGTGGTTTTGTTATTGCTACCTATCTTGGTTTTATAGAGAGCAGAAGAGAGATTCGGTATCTGGAATTGTCCGATACTATCAGGAGTAAATCGTTACTGCTCAGGAGACATGAAAAAAACTTCTTCCTTTACGGAGATGATAAGGAAAGAAGATATGTCCATGTCTATCTGAAAGAGTTAAAGACCATTCTTGAGAAAAGTACATCCTTTGATGAACATAAAAAACTTCAATTCTTAGATAAAAAGATTGATGAATATAGACAGGGGTTTAATCGTATTGAAAACCTTGCCATAGACTTTCAAAAAGGCTTTGTTCAATTCAAGCCATCTTTCCATGAGTATGTTGTTTTCTTTCCTATCATTGAATCTACCTTTTTAGAAAGACCTCTGATCAATGCAGAACTTCTGAAAAGGATATTTTTACTCAAAAGTGATGCCTCTATCATCAAAACCCTTAAGTATCTGGATATAGAAATCAATGCCTTGAGAAAAAATGGCGAAGAGATATTGAATCTTACTAATGAACTGGATAAATCGGCAAGGGCAAAGGTAGAAGGTGTTATTCACTCCACAGGGTTTGCGGTATTGGTATTCTTTCCCATCTTTTTCGGTCTGGGCTTTGTGCTCCTGTTAGTCATAACCCATAGTGTGGTAAGCCGGTTAAAGGTATTAACCGTTGCTGTAGAAAAAACAGGTAAGGGCGAATTCCCATTTTTATCCATTCCTGAAAAACAGGACGAGGTAGGTGTTCTGGTTAAGGCATTTGACAAAATGGAAAAAGACCTTCTGTCAAGAGAAAAAGAGATTAATAAGAAGAATGAGGAATTACTTCAAAACAGAAAGCTCGCCTCTATAGGCACCCTTGCCTCAGGGGTTGCTCATGAGCTTAATAACCCATTGAATAATATCTATCTTGCCGCACAAACCCTGTCGAAAGAGATAACCAGTGAAGATTATCCACAAATAGTTAAAGAATCCGTGGGTGATATATTTTCCCAGACCCTTCGAGTAAAAAGAATCGTTCATGACCTCCTTGAATTTGCAAGAGAAAAGTCCCCTGAGCTAAAAACGATTGATATTGTGAACTTGATAAAGCAGACACTTAACCAGATAACCATCGGGACTGATATTAAATCCAATTTCAAATCTCCGCAAGAACTTGAGGTATCTGCTGACAGGCATCTCTTACAACAAGTATTTATTAACCTCTTTAGTAATGCCCTTGAGTCTATGGGCGATAATGGCTTGCTGAATGTAGAGATTGATACCATCAGGGATGATGTACTGATTAAGGTTTCTGACATAGGCAAAGGCATTCTTTCTGAAAACATACCAAGAATATTTGACCCGTTTTTTACCACAAAGGAAAAAGGAACTGGTTTAGGGCTGGCAATTGTTTATAATATTATCAAAAGACATCATGGAAGAATAGAGGTTAGTAGTGTGCCGGATGAAGGCACTACCTTTACCATAATCTTGCCGGGGAAACATGAAATTCAAGATATTAATTGCTGAAGATGAAGAAATAGCCTTGAAACACCTTAAGCTTTCACTTGAAGAGGAAGGCTGGATAGTTATCGGTGTGAATAATGGGCTTGAGGCATGGAACAGATTCGAAAAAGAAGGGTACGACCTTCTTATTGCCGATATAAAGATGCCGGGATTAGACGGGTTAGAACTGTTATCAAGAGTCAAAGAAGAATACCCTTATATTGATGTCCTGATAATCACTGGTTTTGCCAGCATAGAATCTGCTGTTGATGCTATGAAAAAAGGGGCTACTGATTATATCACCAAACCCTTTAACCTTGATGAATTGAGATTAAAGATTCAAAAGATTCAGGATAAAAGTAGATTAGAAAAAGAAAACACTGCCCTTAAAGTCTCGCTTGGTATAAATAAAAACCAATCATTTATTGCCAGAAGTAAGATGATGGAAAGGGTAATAAATATCATCTCCGGGCTGAAAGAGTCTGATTGTAATGTCTTGCTCACCGGTGAAAGCGGGGTGGGTAAAGGATTGGTAGCAAGGCTTATCCATGATACAGGACATCGAGCGGATAATGTTTTTTTAGCCTTAAACTGTGCCACATTTACAGAGGAACTGCTGGCAAGTGAACTGTTTGGCTATGAAAAAGGTGCATTTACCGGTGCGGTTACCTCTAAACAAGGGTTGATTGAGATTGCCAATAATGGGACATTATTCTTAGATGAGATAGCCGAGATGTCATCTGCCTTGCAGGCTAAATTATTGAAGGTCATAGAGGATAGAGAATTTTTCAGACTTGGCGGGACAAAACCAAGAAGGGTTGATGTCAGATTCATTGCCGCCACTAATCAGAATATAATGACACTCGTCCAAAATGGCAATTTCAGAACGGATTTATATTATCGGCTTAATGTTATGGATATTTATATCCCACCGCTCCGTGAAAGGAAAGAGGATATCCCTTTACTTGCCAAGTATTTTCTTAAAAAGCATTCAGCCAAAGCTAACAAAAGGATTGAGGGATTTAGTCAGAAGGCGATGGATGTCTTTATGTCATACAGCTTTCCCGGAAATGTCCGGGAGTTGGAAAACATTATAGAAAGGGCAGTAATCTTAGAAAAGACATCCCTCATCAAACCCGAAAACCTTCCGCAGAGCATAAATCTTTTTGCTATTGAAACAATAGACCCTAACAGGATCAAGACGATAGATGAGAGTACTAAGGATTATACAGAAAAAGTGCTTGAGTTGGTCGGACACAACAAATCAAAAGCCGCAAGTGTATTAGGCATCTCAAGGACCAGCCTTTGGCGTATTTTGAATAAATAACCTAACCGTCCTGTCCTTTTTTCACATTGCTGAATGTCCTCTACACCAGCCTTCTGTTCACCACTGTTTCAACTTGAAACAACCATTCTAACCACAATATAACGCTTTCTCCTTTATTTTCAATAGGTTTGGCATTTGGCACACTTTTTGCTTATTATTTTGGTAAGAGGTGAGGTAATGGTGAAGGAAGAGCTTTTATTTGTTACAAATGCTACAAATGAATGGGATGAGGGGTTCTCTTATGTGCTTGAGCTTGCCCGCTCACTCAAGACAGGAGTAGCGGTACTGATGATCTATGGCAGGCAACCACAAAATACTTATGGGGAGATGATAGTTGCAGCTGCATTAGCTGATGAAGGTGCACCTGAGTTGGCAAGAGAACATCTCTTATTTGAGCAGGCAAAAAGAATTAAGGATGTTGAGGATAGAAATGTAAGGGAACTAAGTGAGCGATGTAAAGGGCTGGCAATAGATTTTACCTGTGATGTCCGGGTTGGGGATGCCATCTCTCTCATCCATGAAATCCTTAAAAAAAGACCTGTCATTAGTATGATTCTTCTAAGTCCTAATCTCTTAAGGGTATTGGATATAAGGAAAATGACCAAAAATATAACAAAACCTATTGTTCTCATTACAAGACAGGAAAAGGAGGGATAAGAATGTATTTTTATTTACCCGTAGCATTAACCAGCATTAATATTTTTATCCCTGTGGGAATCGGCCTGGCGGTGGGACTCCTATTGGGTCTTTTCGGAGTCGGGGGCGGTTTTTTAATAACACCGCTTCTGATAATGTTCGGCATCCCTTCAACAGTTGCCGCAGCAACAGGTTTAAACCAGATAGTTGGTGCCTCAACCTCAGGGACTTATGCCCACTGGAGGGTTGGTAATGTGGACTTTAAGATGGGATTTCATCTGCTCAGTGGCGGTTTCATCGGCGGTCTCTTTGGTGTCCATGCTATTAAGATTCTTAGGGCAATGGGCAATGCGGATTTTGCAATAAAGATGACATATGTGCTGATGCTGGGGATAGTCGGTACATATATGTTTATTGAGAGTATCCAGAGCATGAGGAAAAAGAAGGTTGAAAAGGTTGAAGAAGTAAAGCCGGAAAGGAAATCAGGCATTTCCGGATTCCTTAAGTCTCTGCCACTTCAAACATATTATGAAAAATCAGGGGTTACTCATTCAGCCCTCGTTCCCATAATCTTGGGTGTGTTTGTGGGTATCCTTGCCGCTATTATGGGGGTAGGCGGAGGCTTCCTGATGGTTCCTGTGATGATTTATATGCTGAGGATACCCATGCATGTAATGGTAGGCACAAGCCTCTTTCAAATCCTCTTTATCTGCATAGAGGTTACCTTTCTTCAGGCATATATCAACCATACTGTTGACTTTATCCTCAGCGTTCTCCTGCTTCTTGGCTCAACAATAGGCGCTCAGATAGGCGTGGTGTTCAACAGGAGATTGAAAACAGAACAGTTGAAGATACTCCTTGCCTCCATTGTTCTGGCAGTAACCGTAAAGATAATCCTTGAACTGACACTGACGCCATCACTACTCTTATCACAGGCAGGAGGGCACGGATGAGAAAATTCAAAATTCAAAATGTAAAATGTAAAATTATTGTGTTCCTTATCTTTGCAATTTTAATCTTAAATCTTACATTTTTAGATAAGGCATCTGCCGAACTCACAGTGGATGTTCAGCCCAACCACATAGGAATAGGCTTTTTTTATCACGGCGGCAAGGTAAATGTGAGTGGAATAACATCGCCTGACACAGATATTATTATGACCATTACCTCTCCAGAAGGTTACCAAACCCTTAAAAGAAAGGGAAAGGTAGGTGGTCTTTTCTGGATGAATACAGGGACATTGAATTTTGAAAAAGTTTCCTCCCTATATATATTAACCAGCACCAAGAAGATTAAGGATATTTTAAGCAAGGAAGAGATAAACAAATATCTAATTGGATATGAGGCATTGGAGAATCATATTGATATATCGCCTGTTTCAAACGAACAGGAAAAGATGAAATGGTGGCTTGAGTTTGTGAAGTTTCATGAGGCATCAAAACTTTATGAAATTTCCCATGGCAGAATAACCCTTAAACAAGGTACCGCCGGCATCCCTGCTGGTGGTGAAGGAGTAAAAGCAAAACAAACCTATTGCATCTCAAGTAACTGGCCATATCAAGCTGTTCCTGACACATACACAGTTACAGTATATGCTACCAGAGATGGAAAGATTGTTGAGAAGGCAGAAAAGAATGTCTTCGTGGAACAAGTTGGTATAATAAAATTCCTTGCCAATATGGCAAAGGATAAAGGAGCTTTATATGGAATTATATCCATAGTTGTGGCACTGTCTGTTGGTTTTAGTGTGGGTATGATATTCAGGAAAGGAGGAGCACACTAATGTATAACAAAATCCTCGTCCCCTTTGATGGTTCTGCCTCGAGTAAAAATGCACTCTTGCAAGCAGTTAATCTGGTAGATGGTGAAATTACTAAAATAACGGTTGCCTCTATTATGTTGCCGTATGATGGGGATATAGACTTGGTTTGGGTAAAGGATATAAGAGAGTCAATGAGAAAATCTTGCGAATCTATTATTGCTGAGGCTAAAAAGCTCGTCGGTGATTCTATAAAAATTATTTGTGAAGAGGGTGTCGTGCATGAAAGGATTGTTGAGTTGGCAAATACAGAGGATTGCGATCTGATAGTCATGGGCAGAAGGGGACTGCGACGACTTGAAAGGGTATTGGTTGGCAGTGTGACTGCTCGGGTAATAGGGCATAGCAATAAGGATGTTCTTGTAATACCACAAGGGACAACCATCGGATGGAAAAATATCCTTCTGGCTACAGATGGCTCAAGATATAGCGTTACAGCCGCCAATAAAGCGATATCTCTTGCCAGATCATACCATGGGGAATTAAAGATAATATCTGTGGTTGATGTTCCAACTGAGTTTTATGCTGAGTCTCCAAAAGCCACAGAAGAACTCCTCATAAAGGCAAAAGGGATTGTGGAGGATGTTTCGAAACGGGCGGAGGCTGCTAATGTTAACTTATCGGGCTACATTCGGGAAGGGGATGCCGCAGAGGTAATAACAGAGTTTGCCGTAAAGGAAAAGGTTAATATGATTATCATGGGCAGCCATGGACGAACAGGTCTATTGAGGCTACTTATGGGAAGTGTTGCAGAAAGGGTTATAGGCCATACTCCGTGTCCTGTGCTGATTATTAAGAAATAAGGTTATTATGTTGTAGTCTGTGAAGGCAAGAGAAAAATAAATAGTGTCTGTCCCTATTTTCCCCAGTAGTTACAAAAATTCTATTGACAGTAGTTTGATTTTATGATATGATGTTATGCCCCATTTGAGTATAATTGCTGATATTTGGAATGATTGCGTGGTGAGCTAATCTCAACTGTTACTGATTAAAGGAGTAGTGTTATGCAATTTTTAGATGTGAAGACAGATTTTGCCTTCAAAAAGGTATTTGGTTCTCAAGAAAGCAAGGATATTTTAATCAGCTTTCTCAACTCTATTATTGATTTTGGTGAAAAAGAGAAAATAATTGATTTAACCATTCTTGACCCCTATCAGATACCTATGATTGTAGGAATGAAGGATACCTTCGTAGATGTAAAGGCTAAGCTGTCAAACTTTAAGAATGTAATTATTGAGATGCAGGTATTAAATGTAGAAGGGTTTGAAAAAAGGATTTTGTATAATGCGGCAAAGATATATTCAGCCCAATTAATGAAAGCAGAAGCCTTTAGTACTCTTGAGCCTATTATTGCCTTGACCATTACAGATTTTGTTATGTTTGGAGAGATAAAAAATGTGATCAGCTATTTTAAGCTCTTAGAGAAAGAGACCCTCATCGAATATAATGATGAGATAGAGTTGATATTTATTGAACTTCCCAAATTCAATAAAGGAGAGGATGAACTTCTCTCAATCACAGATAAATGGATATATTTTATAAAAAATGCAGGGGATTTAAAGTGTACGCCAAAGACATTAGAAAAAGAACTGGAGATAAAGAAGGCTTTTGAGATAGCAAATACCTCTGGTATGAGTAAAGAAGAATTTGAAGCACAAGATAAGAGGCATGACTTTATCCGAATGCAGAAAGGTGCACTTGAGCTTGCCTTAAAACAAGGTAAAATAGAAGGTAAAATAGAAGGTAAAATAGAAGGTAAAATAGAGGTAGCGAAAACTCTTTTAAGTATGGGAGATGATATTGAAAAAGTATCAAAGGCTACAGGTTTAACCATAAAGGAAATTAATTCAATTTACGACAAGAAATAAACATATCACCACGAAGAGAGGATAAATAGGGACAGCGACTATTTTTGTTGAATGCACTCTATAATTAGAATTGCTGAATAATATCTTGACATAATTGTCAATAACTGATAAAATCTCCACGAGAGTCAAGAGGTTCTTTTCGGCACCCTCAAAGGATCTATTCTGGTAAATACGGTTTTGCACCAAGCTACCAAATCGAGATATGACCCTTGATTATTACAAAAGGGGGATAGTTAAAATGAAGGTGGTTGTATCACCTAAAAATATCAAGTCGTGATACCTAAAGATGTACGAAAACAGATTAATTTGCAAGACGGACAGAGATTTCAAGTTATAGCCAAAGAGGGGATTATTAGTTTGATCATTCCGAACAGTATTGGGACAGCACCCTATTTTTTCTTCTAAAAACGGGTGCTGTCCCCGGTTTTCCCGGTTTTCGCACTTGGCGTAATTGGTGCAACAATTTGGCATAGCTCTGGATTCCCGCTTTCGCGGAAATGACAGCCTTTGTGCTCTCGTGAACGGTTACGATTGACGCGATAATAGTATCTGGCTGGTTAGAAAACCCGCCCTCCGTTCCCCTGCCTGTACGGTAGCCCCCATATCTTCACAAATCCTTCAGCAGCCGTATGATCAAAGGCATCTTCAGCATCATAGGTAGCCAATTTATGGCTATACATGGAAAATGGGGACATCCTGCCGGCAATATTTACACTACCCTTGTATAACTTCAGCTTTACCGTGCCGGTAACGAAAGACTGGGTTGTATTCACAAAGGCATCGAAAGCATTTTTCAATGGGGTAAACCATAGTCCATAGTATATTAATTCCGCATATTTCAAAGCCACGGTCTCCTTAAAATGACTGCATTCACGATCCAGAATCAGAGCTTGAAGTGCCCAATGTGCCTCATGCAGGATATGTGCTGCAGGGGCTTCGTAGACCTCTCTGGACTTAATGCCTATCACCCTGTTCTCAACCATATCCACCCTGCCCACACCATGCCTACCGCCAAGGGTATTTAATTTCATGATAAGCTCTACAGGGTTCATCCGCTCACTATTCATAGCCACTGGCACACCTGCCTCAAACTCTATCTCTACATATTCGGGAATATCCGGCGTATTGTTTATATGAGAAACTATCTGATAGCTATCATCCGGCGGTTCAATTGCAGGGTTTTCTATGACCCCGCACTCGACACTTATCCCCCAGAGGTTTTTATCAATGCTGTAAAGGCTGCCTTTTTTTACTGAAACAGGGATATTATGCTTTTGAGCATACTCCATTTCTTCTTCTCTTGACTTAAATTCCCATCCCCTGGCCGGGGCTAATATTTGCAGTTCAGGGGCAAGGGTTGAAATACCTACCTCAAACCTTACCTGATCATTCCCCTTGCCTGTACACCCATGAGCAACCGCATCTGCGGACTCTAAGTTAGCTATTTCCACTAATTTTTTAGCAATCAATGGTCTGGAAAGGGCTGTGGCTAACAGGTATTTTTTTTCATACACAGCATCTGCCTTAAGGGCAGGAAAGATATATTCCTGAACAAACTCCTCCTTGAGATCCTCAATGTATATTTTACTCGCACCAGTAGCTATTGCCTTTTGTCTCAAAGGCTCCAAATCTTCACCCTGCCCCAGATCAGCAGCAAAGGCAATTATTTCTGCATTGTATTGCTCCTTCAGCCACTGGATCATCACAGATGTATCCAATCCGCCTGAATAAGCCAGAACAATCTTTTTTGGTTTCATTTCTTCCTCCTCAACATTTTTTTCTTGACTCCTTACCATGTCTGCTTATTCGCCCTTATATATTCCAACCACTTCTGTTCCAAATCACCTATGCAGGTAATATCCGGAGAATATGCAGCAGAAAGGCTATCATCCAGATTTTTCCCATCCCTCAGGTTTGTCAGGAAGTTACGGAAAAATTTATCCGAGCCATACTTGTCCAGAAGATAGGTAACAATACTCAGTGTCTGGACATACCAGAGGTGGATATTTTCTATTTCCTTGCCCTTTGTAATATCTGTATTATCCAATGCCTTTAAGGGAAAATATTTTCCTTGCTTGATAATATCTAATAATCTCTGATATTCCAAGTTATAAGCCTGACAATACCTTGTTTCTACGAAAGTGGCAAACCCCTCATCTATCCATTTAGGTATAGCTTTATTTTTCATAAACTCATGAAGGATAAGATGACAGAGTTCATGAGGGATGACCGCTTCAAATAGATATTCTGTGTCCCAATAGGAGTGAATGGATCGGGCTTTAAATATACTATAACCTGATGTTTGTGAACTTCTTCCGGTTATTTTCTGGTAGTCTCGTGAGGTGTTATGGATATAAACATGCACCTTTCCCTTTTGCCAGAACCCAAAGTCACCTATGCCAATCTTTACAGGCATATCAGCATATAACTCCATTTTCTGACCAAGGGCTTTTACTTCATCCTCTTTTTTCCCATAAATAATAAAGTGTTCGACTTCATAAGAAGGATACGCAACTTTTTTATTAAATTTTGTTAGATCAGAAAACATATCGCTAAATTCTATGTCGCTACTTTCCAGAGGGAGGATAGTCTCGCTGGCAATTGTTTTAGAGGACTCAGTTTTTTTCTTTTCCATAAACTTATATCCCCATAACCCAAGGCCAACAATAATAAGCATGGTCAGGGCAACATCAAACCCAAGCCATTTTTTCCAATGTTTTTTTTCTGCCCTATATGGTTCATAAAAAGAAGAAGGCTCATTATAATCACTGGCTCTCTTAAAAACCTCATGACAAAGGTTGCAATATAATGCCTCACTATCATTGTTATAACCACATTTAGGACATTCCATATTTTTCTCCTTCATAAAGTCCCCCTCCTGAGGAGGATGCGGGAAAATGGGGACAGCGCCCGGGAAAATGGGGACAGCGCCCTATTTTTTCTTCTAAAAATAGGGCGCTGTCCCCATTTTCCCCCATTTTCCCCCATTTTCCCCATTTTCCCGCATTTCAGCACATCAGAAACACCAAAATACCCTTTTGAACATGAAGCCTGTTTTCAGCCTGTTCAAAAACAATAGAATTGGGACCCTCAATAGCATCATTGGTTATCTCTTC
>Ga0210049_1001744_pt1 | contig 20554 bp, 22 predicted proteins | sample CryGeyCG2014_300_2_FD_183964 | JGI IMG/M metagenome (GOLD analysis project Ga0210049, IMG submission 183964) | Groundwater microbial communities from aquifer - Crystal Geyser CG06_land_8/20/14_3.00 (SPAdes) (version 2) | ecosystem: Environmental > Aquatic > Deep subsurface > Groundwater | place... | reverse complement strand
ACGGAGGACTGTCCTCCGTAAACATCTGTAAATTTAATACTATGTCAATCAAAAGGCCACAATTAGCCAATGATGAAATCTATCATCTTATTTTGCGAGGCGTCGGTGATTCGGAAATTTTTAAAAGCAAGGATGATTATTGGCGCGCAATTTTTTCTCTTTACGAATTTAATACCACCGAGCCAATCGAAATTCGCATTCAGCGTAAAAAGCGCCAAAATATAAAAAACGGAGGACAGTCCTCCGATGAATTATTAGATAAGAGAACATTATTGGTCGGAATTTTAGCTTTTTGTTTTATGCCTAATCATATCCATTTATTAGTAAAACAGAAATTGGAAAATGGCATCACTCAATTTATGAGAAAATTAGGTACTGGCTATGCTTATTATTTTAATAAAAAATATCAGCGCAAAGGTCATCTTTTCCAGGGAAGATTCAGAGCGGTTCATATTAAATCTGACGGGCAGTTAAAAGTCGTTTTTGTTTATATCCATACAAATCCAATTTCTTTAGTGGATTTCAAGTGGAAGAAGAAGGGGACGACGAATATAAAAAAAGCCATTAATTTTTTGGAAAATTATAAATGGTCAAGTTTTCCTGATTATATCGGTATTCAAAATTTTCCCTCAATAACAGAAAGAGAGTTTTTAATTGAATTATTGGGCGGAAAAAAAGATTGCAAGAAAGCTGTTTTAGATTGGATTAAGGGAAAGAAAGCAGATTTTAGATCCGTAGAGTTAGAATAACGGAGGACAGTCCTCCGTAGAGTTAGAATCTTCTTGCCAAATAGGTTTTTTGGTGTTAAATTTAAAAAGTAAACCTGTCCGCTTCCGGCGGAAATAATCTGTAATCATAAAATCAATGTCCACTCAAAAGCAAAGACACACTAAAGCCAGAAGGGATCGGGCCCGAAAAGAGCTGAAACTTAAAGTTAAAAAACTGGTTGTTTGTTCCCATTGCCAGGCTGAAATCATCGCTCATAAGGTTTGCTCCCAATGCGGCTATTATAAAGGCAAGGAAGCGGTCAATACGCTTAAGAAGATTAAGAAGAAATAATGTTCTAGATGTTCTAATGTTCAAAATGTTCAAGTTGCTCCAAATATTCAATTATAACATTATAACATTATAACATTATAACATTATAACATTATAACATTATAACATTATAACATTATAACCTATCACTATGGCAAACCGCCATCTTTCCCGTTCCATCGCCATGCAATCCCTTTACGAGTGGGATTTCAAAGGCCGGAAAAACGAACAGTTGGACGGGATTATTCAAAAAAATATCGCGGAATTCGGTCCGGGCATGGAAGATAATTCTTTTGTTTTTGATTTGGTGAAAAAAACGCTCGAGAATCGGACCAAAATCGACCAGCTAATCGAAAAATGCGCCCCGGAATGGCCGATCAATCAGGTGACACTGGTGGATCGCAATATCTTGCGTTTGGGAATTTATGAAATCTTGTTCGGCAATTACGAGGAAGTGCCGCCCAAAGTGGCCATCAATGAAGCCATTGAACTAGCCAAATCTTTCGGCAGCGAATCCTCCGGCCGTTTTATTAACGGAGTGTTAGGGACGATTTACCGCGAACTGGGCGAACCGATGAAGGATGATTTTTCCGGAAAAGAAAAAAAACCGAAAGAGAAATAGAATTTTTTAATTGTCATCTTGAGTGAGTCCCAAGTATTTGGGACGAGTTGAAAGATCTAATTATAAATTAAAATTTGACATTAGATCCCCTGCCTACCGGCAGGCAGGCTCGACAGGACTCGGGATGGCAGATAGTTTTATGATTGAAAATCTTGCCAAGAAATTAGGCATAAAATTTAATAATAACGGCCTGCTTAAACAGGCCTTAACTCATCGCTCCTATCTCAATGAAAACCGGGGCAAGAAAATGGAGCATAACGAGCGCTTGGAATTTTTAGGCGACGCGGTTTTGGAATTGGTGGTAACGGAATATCTATATCAAAATTATTCCAATCAGGAAGGCGAGCTCACCAATTGGCGCGCGGCGCTGGTGAACGGAGAAATGCTCTCTAAAATTTCCAAAGATTTAGGCGTGGAAGAATTTCTTTTGATGAGCAAAGGAGAAGCTAAAGATACCGGGCGGGCGCGCCAGTATCTTTTAGCCAACGCTTTTGAAGCGATTGTCGGAGCTATTTATCTGGACCAGGAAAAACAGGGTTTCGCTCAAGCCCGGAAATTTATTGAAAAAAACTTATTGGGAAAGCTTAAGGATATTCTTGAAAAAGAGTTGTATGTCGATCCCAAAAGCCGCTTTCAGGAATGTTCGCAGGAAAAAGCGGGCATCACGCCGTCCTACCAAGTTTTGGAAGAAAGCGGTCCGGATCATGACAAGCGTTTCGTGGTGGGACTGTATCTGCAGAATGATTTGATAGCTAAAGGCGTCGGACCTTCCAAGCAGGAAGCGCAAAAAGAAGCGGCGACGAAAGCCTTGGAGATTAAAGGCTGGTAGTGTTTTAGAAAAATAAATCCCAAGTGCCAAATCTCAATGCCAAATAAAATCCCAAAACCCAAACCCAAAAATTTCGACCTACTGGAACGAACAGCTAAGTTTGGAGAAGATACGATTGAATTTGTGCAAATATTGCCAAGAAATGAAATTAATAGGCCATTAATAAGTCAAGTTGTCAGATCAGTTACGAGCGTGGGTGCTAATTATATGGAGGCTGACGGAGCAGTGTCTAAAAAAGACTTTGAAAATAAAATAGGCCTTTGCCGAAAAGAATCTAAAGAAAGTATGCACTGGTTTCGCATGATTGCCAAAGCCAATCCCAATGAAAGTGAAAAATGCAGAAAACTCTGGAAAGAAGCACAGGAACTAGTCTGGATATTTTCCTCAATTATTAGCAATTCCAGAAATAAAAAAGATAAGTAAAAAATTTGATTTTAATTGGTTGGAATTTTATTGGAAATTGGCACTTAGAACTTGGAACTTGAATGGCAGATTGAGTTTTGCCTTTTTTTATTATATAATTCTAGAAGTAAGCCGTCATAGCTTTCAAGCTATTTTTTATTATGTTTTTCAAACGATTGGAAATCAGCGGTTTTAAATCCTTTGCCAATAAGACGACATTGGATTTTTCTCTTGCTTCAATTCGTCCGCCTGGACTTAACGAATCTGGCCCGCCCAAGCCCGGTAAGGCTGGCGGAAGCGCTTTTCCGTCCCGTCTGGATTCGACGAAACTTGCGCGAAGCGGGTTTTCTCCAGAGGCGCGAAAAAATACACTCACGGTCGTTGTCGGTCCCAATGGTTCGGGAAAATCCAACATTGCCGATGCCATTCGCTGGGCCATGGGCGAGCATTCGCTGAAAAGCCTGCGCAGCAAGAAAGCGGAAGATATTATTTTTGCCGGTTCGGGAAAAAAAGCCAGATTGGGCAGCGCTCAAGTAACATTGTCTTTTGACAATTCCAGCCAAAAAATTCCTTTGGATTTCGCGGAAGTAACTATCACCCGGAAAATTTTTCGCAACGGAGAAAGCGAATATTTGATTAATAATTCCGCCGTGAGACTGCAAGATGTGGTGGATATTTTGGCCAAAGCCGGAATCAGCAAAGAAGGCTACGCGGTTATCAATCAGGGAATGTCGGATGCCGTGCTCAATGTAACGCCTTTGGAGCGGCGCTTTATTCTGGAAGAAGCCGCCGGAGTCAAGCAATATCAGATTAAAAAAGAGCGCTCGCTGCGAAAATTGGATTCCACGGAAAATAATCTGAAAAATGTGGGAGCGCTGATCGCGGAAATTGAACCGCATTTGCGCATATTAAAACGGCAAACCGATCGCGCTCAAAAAGGCGAAGAAATTTCCCGAAAATTGAAAGAAAAACACACCCAGTTGCTCTCCTGGCTGTGGAAAAATTTTCAAGAAGAACGGGAAACTTTTTCCCGGGGAAAAAACGATTTAGGCGTCCGCATGATGAATGTTCAGCGCGAAGTGGATAAAATTTCCGATGAATTGAAAAAAGAATCGGACGGCGCCAAGCCTGATGCCCGAATGGATGAGAAAGAAGAGAAAAAATCCGCCGTAAGCGCCGCGATCAATCAGGGAGAAAAAGAGCTCCTGATTTGCGAAGCCCGGATTGAAATTGAAAGGGACAGGCTGCTCCAGAAAAAAATCATCCAAAGCTTGCCGGTGGATTTGGCTTATGTAAGGGAAAAATTGGCGGACATTCAGAAAGATCAAGACGGGCTTATGGAAAAAATGGAAGCGATTCGAAATCTTGAAGAATTGGCGGCGCTGAAAGAAACGGTGAAAAAAATTCGGGAACGGATTGAGATTTTGCGCCTGGACGCCGGAAAAGGCCATGTGGAAATTCGCGATGAGAAAGCGGAACTGGCTCAAAAAGAATCGGAAGCCAAGGTGCGCGACTGGGAAAAGGAAAAAAGCCGGCTTGACGCGGAATTGAATGAGCGGAAAAACGAATGGGAAAGCGTCAAAAAAGAAATTGCCGCGGCGGTCGTTGAGCAAAGAAGATCGCGGGAACGTTTTTTCGAACTGGAAAAAAAGCTCTATCAAAAGCAGGACGAACTGAATAAATTCAAAGATTGTTTCAACGAAGCCAAAATAAAATTGGCCAAAGTGGAAGTGCGCGAAGAAGATCTGATCGCGGAAATCAACCAGGAATTAAGAAAAAATCCCCAGGATTTAGAGTGGGACGGGCAGGCGGTGGAACGGGAAAGCCTGGAGAAGGAAATCAACCGGCTTAAATTCCAGTTGGAACAAATCGGCGGGATTGATCCTTTGGTGGTCAGGGAATACGCCGAAACCCGGGAACGTTTTGATTTTCTCACCAAAGAATCCGCTGATTTGGAGAAAGCCGTCTTGTCGCTCAAAGAAATCATCGTTGAAATGGAACAAAAAATCGATAAAGTTTTCGCCGCGGCTTTTGAAAAAATCAATCAGGAATTCACCAAATATTTCCGGATTATTTTCGGCGGAGGCAACGCGCACCTATCCAAAATTAATCTCAAATCTCAAATCTCAAATCTCAAAACGGTAAATGGGACAGAGGAAGAAGGCGAGACTTTAGAAGCAACTGATAAAGAAAATAAAAGCCAAGAAGACAAAAAAGAAACAGGCGTGGAAATTTTTGCCTGTCCGCCGGGAAAAAGAATCAGCCATCTTTCGATGCTTTCCGGCGGAGAAAGATCGCTCACTTCTTTAGCCTTGCTCTTTGCCATTATCGCTTATAATCCGCCGCCTTTTGCCATTTTGGATGAAGTGGAAGCCGCGCTCGATGAAGCCAATTCGCGCCGTTTTGGAAAAATTATCTCTGAACTTTCCGAAAATACCCAGTTTATCATAATCACCCATAACCGGGAAACGATGCGCCAGGCTAATTTGCTCTATGGCGTAACTATGGGCGAAGAGGGAATTTCCAAATTACTTTCCGTCCGTTTGGATCAGGTCGGACAAGACGGAAAAATTATAAAGTAGAGTCCAAAGTTTATAAAGTCGAAAATTCATAAAGTTATTGACAGCTTCGGGGTTTTAAGATAAACTTAACCAAGTCTGTAAAAATTGTTATTGAGTATTTTAAATTCATAATTCATAATTTCCGGCTATGCCAGATCTGGCGAAGCCAGACTAGATTCATAATTTATGCTTACGATCCGGTTTAACCGAATAGGGAAAAAAAATAAAGCCTTTTTCCGCCTGGTGGTTCAGGAACGCGCCATAGCTCCCGGCGGCGGCCATGTGGAAATTTTAGGCAGTTATAACCCGCATCTCAAAAAAGAATCTCTCAAATCAGAGCGGATAAAATACTGGGTGGCCAAAGGTGTCAATTTTTCCGATACGGCCTATAATTTTCTGGTTTCCCGGGGTCTGATCGCCGGTTCCAAAAGAGCGGTGAAAATGCCGAAAAAGCCTGCCCGCAATGCTACGCCCGCTCGCAGCGACCAGTCCGCAGAGCTTCGCTCAGCAATGCTGGCGGGTGCGGCGTCTTCGGGCGAGCAAGGCGTTGCAGGTGGGGCGGAAGTTCCGGTTGCGACGGAAAAATCAGCCGAAGCTAAAATCGAGGAAAAGAAAGCAGAAGTTCCTGCTGAAATAAAAAAAGAAGAAACCAGGAAAGAAGAAGTTTCTAAGGAAGAAGTGAAAGAAGAACAAAAACCCAAAGAAGCCGAAGAGAAAAAGATTGAAGTTGACCCCGTTAAATCCTCGTAAGACGAGGTCGCCGAAGGCGAATTTAACAGGGTTGACAAAAAATAGTTCTCACGTTAAAATATCTTAAGTAAAATAATATAGGATTTCCGCAGACAACGGGCGAAAAATTAAGTCCCGTCGAGGAATAAATGTCATTCCGCTTCGCCAGTCGGCGAATCAAGGTGACATTTAGCGCGTGTCTGCCGGAAAGCAGATTTTTGTTTTTTTGTCTCCGATTTATCGGAGCAACAAAAAAACAATCCCGCGCCAATTCATTTAAAAAACTTTTTATTTTATCAAAATTAAGCCGAAGGCGGCCACGAATACAAATCTAAAAAATAACTCTATTTTTGTTGGAATTGGCGCGGGATATCTCTCAATTTAATTAAAAATTTTATGCAAACCAAGCTACAAAAAAAATCTTTGATTAAAGATTGGTCGGAAAAAATTAAAACCGCCAAGGCGGTGGTCTTTGCCGATTTTAAAGGTTTTCCGGTCAAGGAAATGATGGCTTTGAGAAAAGAATTGAGAAAAGCCGGCGTGGAAATGAAAGTTTTGAAAAAAACTTTGATGAGACTGGCTTTGAAAGAAGCCGGAGTGGAAATGGATGTCAGAAAAATGGAAGGCCAGATTTCTCTCGCCGTTTCTCCGAAGGATGAAATCGCTGCGGCTAAAATTATTTTTCAAGCCGCCAAGGCCAATGAAAATTTAAAAATTACGGGCGGATTGCTGGGCCGGAAAGAAATGTCGGTGCCGGAAATAAACGCCATGGCCATCCTGCCTTCCAAAGAAGAATTGCTGGCTAAACTGACGGGATCGCTCAACGCCCCTCTTTCTGGCTTAGTGAATGTTTTAGCCGGCAACCTGCGGGGCTTGGTGCAAACTTTGCGGGCTATCGGTGAAGGTAAAAATTAATTTTTTAATAATTTAAGTTTAAGTTGTTAAATCTAAAAGCTAACAGCTAAAAACTAAAAGCTAATCAAATGGCAGAAGAAAAAAAACCCGCCCGCGATGCTTCGCGTAGCGATGCAGGCGGGGAAGTAGCGGTTCCGGAAAAATTTCAAAAGCTCGTTTCCGAAATTGAAAAAATGAGCGTCTTGGATTTGGCGGAATTGGTCAAAGTCCTGGAAGGAAAATTCGGCGTGAGCGCGGCGGCTCCGATGATGATGGCGGTAGGCGCGGGCGCCGGAGCGGCTGAAGCCGCCGTGGAAGAAAAAACCGAATTTGACGTGGAAGTGGTTTCTTCCGGAGCTTCCAAAATCAGTGTTATTAAAGTCGTCCGGGAAGTGACCGGCTTGGGGCTCAAAGACGCCAAAGACCTGGTGGATGCCGCTCCAAAGGTTATCAAAGAAAAAGTCGGTAAAAAAGAAGCCGAGGAAATGAAAAAGAAACTGGAAGAGGCCGGTGCTGCGGTAAATTTGAAATAAGAAAAAAACTTAAGTTTTTAAAACCCTCCAAGAAAAGAGGTTTTTAAATTTTTAAATGTATGCTGGGAATTTTCGACAGCGGAATCGGCGGACTGACTGTGGCGCGGGAAATCAAAAAAATCCGGCCGAACCAGCCATTGGTTTATTTCGGCGACACGGCGCGCTGTCCCTGGGGCGATAAAAAAGCCCGGACTATTAAGCGCTACACGGAAGAAATCACGGAATTTTTAATCGGGCGGGGGGCGCGGGAAATCGTCATAGCTTGCAACACTTCGGCAGCTTTGGCGGAAAAATATTTGCAAAAACGCTTTCCGTGCGTCCGTTTTCATAATGTCATTGATCCGGTTATCGCCAGAATTGGCGCGGAATTGAAAAATAATAAAAAATCTTTTCTGAAAATCGGGGTTATCGGCACGCGAGCCACCGTTCAAAGCGGAATTTTCAAGCGCCGGTTAAAAATTTTGGGCAAAAACGTTTCCGTGAGCGCCAGGGCTTGCCCGCGCCTGGTTCCCTTGATAGAAAAAGGGGAGACGGATAAAAAAATTCCCGGCTTAGTTTTAGCGGGATACTTATCCGATTTTCGGAAAAATCCGGTGGATTATTTAATCTTGGGCTGCACCCATTATCCTTTACTTAAAAAACCGATTCAGGAAATTTTGGGAAAAAAAATAAAAATAATCGGCTCAGATCGGGAAACCGCGCGGGCAATTGAAAAAAACATCCCGGCGGGCTTTAAAGCAAAAAGGAAAGATGTTTTTTATTTTTCCCGGTTGGATTCCCGCAAGCGGGAATTGATCCAAAAAATTATGGGCCGGAAAGTTTTAATAAAAGAAAAACCCTGGAAAGATTGATTTTTTCGCGACGTTAACCCCCTGTTTCTTAAGCATTAAAAACTTCTTTTAAGCGCTTGTTTAAAGGCAAATTGGCAGAGAAGGGAATTTCGACTTGACACCCGGGGAGATATATTATATATTGTAATTGTAAGTAGGTGATGGCCGCCGGTTATTTCCGGCAAATATGATCCGAATCGGAAAACTGGAAAGGAGGGACCCCCCCTATGAAGGTCTGAAAGTTCTATCTATCATCCCAAGGACCCAAGGCCGTTTCACCAAGCTCCGCTGAAAAGCTCAACATCGTTTTAGCTCCAATTCATTCAGCGGAGCTTTTTTATTTCCCGCGATCAAAAAATTTCTAAAAATAAAATCCCCGCTTCAGCCATTGTATGGCGGGCGGGGATTAAAGAACTGACGGTGTTTAGGCGGGCTTGGATTCCGGCGGCGTGTTTATACCCGTAATTTCCCTCAATTTTTGAATGGTTGCCTGCGGATTCTCCTTGTCATCCCGCAAATATTTTTAACAGAATACGGCAATTTTTTTCCACTTATGGTATAGACCTTTTATAACGCGGATTTCTTATAGTTAAAACATTCTGAAACTAGAACATTCTGACATTCTTAAGAATATCAGAATGTTGTGGTATAATTTGGTTAAGATATAAGTCGGTTAGGATAGAAGAATAAATAAAAATAAAATACAAAAAGCATGTTAGTTAAAAAAAGAAAAAGCGAATATGGAAATTTGTCGTTACCCCGGAAAAAATCTTCTAAACAAATGGAGCGGCATTTAAAAGGCGTATCAAACCATCGGCGGATTGAAATTCTTTTTTTGATTGCTGATAATAAAGGAATCTCCGTTGATGATATTTCCGGGAGGCTGCATTGCAATCTAAAAACAATTTCCAGCCATATTTGGCGGCTTTCGCAAGCCGGATTGGTGCGCAAAAATTATCAAGGTCGAACAGTTATTCACGAGCTTTCGCCTTATGGAAAAACTTTTCATAAATTTCTGGCGGCATTTCAACGTTCCGTTTAAAAAATGGAAAACAACAAAAAAACATTCTCACATTCTTGAGAATGTGAGAATGTCGTCAGCAGGGTTTTTATTGGGAAAATTTGGCTTTTTTCCTGATATTTTTGATGCCTCTGTTTTTAACTTTGCCTTCCAGGCGGGTGGCCCGGTGCAGATTGCCTTTTCCGATAATCCGGGAATCCCGCTTAAGGATATTTTTTTTCAGCATATTTTTTTATTTGGGATTATTTAAGATTTTTTGCTTAACATAAACAAATTATAGCAGTTTTTGAAAAAAAACAAAAAAACCTCAAAAAAAAGATTATAAAAAGTTGCTGTTGCGGGATGAAATATTATTATTTCTTGGAATAATCCACGGTTTTTTTAAGGCGCGGATATTATAGGTATGATAATTTGCCATATTCTTAATTTTGCCTTAAAATTATACGATGATGCTTGATACCGAAATAAAAAAATATGCCTTGGCAGCGCTAGCAATCCTCTTTTTGGGCGGAGCGGCCATTGGCTTTAAATCATGGAAAAACAAGCAGGAATTAGCGGAAAATTTTTCAAAAAGCGCTAATCAGGAAGAAGCATGTGAGGCTATTGAAGAAGAAATGCAAAATATTCCCAAGGAGCCTATCCAGGAATCGGAGGCGAACATAGAAATTAAAAAACCGGCGTCTATTGAATACTCGCTCCATCAAGACATAACTTCGACGGTTTTCTGGGTGGGAGAATCAGCCAGTGATGATAATGACGATATTTCTAATTCGCCTAGCGCCTGGGATGAGCAGTGGAAAAAGCATTACGGCGGAGTAGATAGTTCCACCAAAAGAGAAGGATTTTTACCGGGCAAATTTTGTCCCAAGGAAAATCCTTTTTACGTGGCGCTGCCTTATAACGACTTTGGAAAAAAGGGCCGGCATAAAGCAGAAATATTTTCTTTGGTTCCCTGGGCGAAAGACAGAAATATTCCGGAAGATTATTCGGTGCTCAAGAATCGCTGGATAAAAATATTGCATGAAGGGAAAGCGGCCTATGCCCAATGGGAAGATGTCGGTCCCTTTGAGGAAGATGATGAAGAATATGTTTTTGGCAGCGCATCTCCCAAAAATAAGGAAAATAAAAATGCCGGAATAGATGTGTCACCGGCGGTGCGCGATTATCTCGGACTTTCCGGCATCGATAAAGTTGACTGGCAATTTGTGGATTTTGCCGATGTTCCGGATGGCGCCTGGAAAAAGATCATAACCACATCGCAAGTTTATTGGAAATAATTTTTATTTCCGCCCAAGGCGGATGAACCCGCTGGTTAATACTTTGTAGCTTGCCGCAGAAATAAAGTCCGAAGTTTATTATAGATTTGACATTATTTATTAAACAGGATGGGAGGCTGTTTTGATACGAAGAACGTTTAGAATTAAGTCCGGATGAAATATATGCCGAAAGACAACTCTCATCATGTTTTTTACGACCACAGCCAGAAACGCTGGCGCAATTCCAGAAGAACCATGGCGGCGCTTGGAGCTTTTTTAATTTCGATTTTCATCGCGACCATTATCGGAATAATTATTCGTCCGATATTTCCCCAGCCTAAAATAGCGGAACCGCGTTCATTTTTTCGGGCAACTCCCGATTCTCCGAAAAACAATGAGGCGCAAGCCGCGGTTCCCCTGGCGGCCGTGGATACGTATCAAAAATTAACGCTGGCCAAATCCGCCCGTGCTTCCGAAAAAGTGGCTTCCCGGATGATGGCGTTTTATGTCAATTGGGACGATAACAGCTTCCGTTCGCTTGAGGAGAATATTGATTCGATAGATGAACTTATTCCCGAATGGCTTCATTTGGGAAAAAAACCGGGAACTTTTTTCCTGGATGATGAAACGCGCCAAGCGGAAACCCTCAACTTTATAGGGGAACGCAAACCGGAAATACGGATTGCGCCGCTCATCAATAATTTCGATCCGGAGACTCAAAGCTGGGACGGAGTCAAAGTTGCCGAACTGCTTAAGAATAATGCGGCCAGGAGCCAGCTTATCGCGTCCATCATAAAATTCATTTCGGAAAATAATTTTCAAGGCGTCAATATTGATTTTGAAAATATTCCCGATGAGCAGCAGAACAATCTGGTGCTTTTCATGAAAGAGTTATCCGGAGCGGCCAAGCCTCTGGGAATCGAAGTTTCCCAGGATATTCCCCTGGATGACGATTCGTTTTTAGTTAGATCTTTAGCTGACTATGCGGATTTTCTGGTGCTGATGGCTTATGATGAATATGTTCCGGGCAGTTCTTCAGCCGGACCCGTTGCTTCCCAAAAGTGGTATAACAATGGCATAGCGAAAAATTTTTCTCAAATTCCTTCCGAAAAATATGTAGTGGCGATTGGAAACTACGGTTATGAATGGGCCGGTCAAGAAATAGCGGGAAAAGAATTAACCTTTCAAGAAACGATGCGGGTCGCCAATCTGTCCGGATCCAAAATTACGCTTGATCCGGAAACCGGAAACACGGCGTTTAGCTATTGGGATAATTCAAATGTCCTGCGGACTGTCTGGTTTCTCGATGCCGTCAGCGCTTTCAATGAATTGGTTTCCGCCCAAAAAATCGGCAATCCGCAAGGATGGGCGCTGTGGCGCCTTGGTTCCGAAGATCCTTCCATTTGGAATGTTTTTCGGCGGCGCGACAAGCTCAATAAGGAGACCGCCGATAAATTGCAAGCGCTGGATTACGGATATGACGTGATGTACGAGGGAGAGGGGGAAATTCTTAAGGTCATCGAATCGCCCAAAGTTGGCCAGCGCGGGATAACCTATGAAGAAAATTCCGGTTTTATTTTGGAATCAACTATTATCGAAATACCGCATTCTTATGTTATTTCCCGGTGGGGAGCCGCGGCTCCGGGGGAAAAAAAGGTGGCGCTCACTTTCGATGACGGTCCGGATCCCAAAATCACTCCGCAAATTTTAGATATCCTTAAGGAAAAAGGCGTAAGCGCTACTTTTTTCACCATTGGCCTTAATACTAATTTAAATCCGGGCTTGGTCCAGCGTGCTTATAACGAGGGACACGAAATTGGCAATCACACCTACACCCATCCGAATATTGAAAAAATATCATCCCAACAGCTTAGATTGGAGTTGGATGCTAATAGCGCCTCATTGAGGGAGTTATCCAAAGAAAATCAATGTTGTTCCGTCCGCCGTATTCGGAAGATATCGAACCGGAATCACCCGCGCAAGTGCGCCCGATTGAATATACCAGCAATTTGGGATTTTATACCGTCGCGATGCATGTCGACCCTAAAGATTGGAATAGTCCCGGCACAAAAGCCATAATTGATCGGACAGTTGGCGGCATCACTTCCGGAGCGGGAAATATCGTGCTGCTCCATGACGGAGGAGGCAATCGCAGTCAAACCATTGCCGCTCTCCCGCAAATCATTGATACTTTGAAGAGCCAGGGTTATTCTTTTGTCACCGTTTCCGATCTAGCCGGTTTGTCCCGGGATGAATTTATGCCACCCATAGAGCAAGACGAGCAGCTACTGGTCAAAGCGGGCGGAATCGGATTTTATGCGTTAAAACTTTTGCAAGAAACAGTTATTATCCTGTTTTTCGCCGGAATAATATTCGGATCCATCCGGCTGATTTTTATCAGTATCTTGGCCATCATTCAAAGACCCTATTTCCAGGAAGTTCCCTGTAAGGGATTTATTCCCTGGTATAATCCGGAAGTGAGCGTTATCATTCCGGCGTTTAATGAAGAAAATGTGATCGCCAAATCGGTGACCGCGCTGTTGCGTTCCACTTATCGGAATTTCGATATTATTGTCGTGGATGACGGCTCCCGGGATGGCACTTACAAGGTTCTCGAAAATAATTTTTATCATAATGCCAAAGTTGGAATATTTACTCAGGCCAACGGAGGGAAGGCAAGCGCTCTTAATTTGGGAATTTCTAAAACTGACGCGGAAATAATCGTCGCTTTGGATGCGGATACCTTATTTCTGCCGGACACTTTGGAAAAACTGGTGCGTAATTTTGCCGATAAAAAAGTGGCCGCGGTAGCGGGCAACGCGAAAGTGGGGAATCGCTGCAATCTGCTGACGAGGACGCAGGCTCTCGAATATATTACCAGTCAAAACTTGGATCGGCGGGCGTTCGATGTGATGAATTGCATTCCGGTAGTTCCTGGATCAGTCGGTGCCTGGAGACGGGCAGCGGTTCTGGAAGTCGGCGGATTTTCCTCCGCGACGCTGGCGGAAGATTCTGATCTGACGCTCACGCTGATTAAAAAAGGTTATCGGGTAATATACGAAAGCGAGGCCTTGGCTTATACGGAAGCGCCGGATACGGTGGCGCCGTTTCTCCGTCAACGGTTCCGCTGGATGTATGGCACTTTTCAAGTGATTTGGAAGCATCGCGGAGCTTATCTTAAAAAAAAATACGGAGCGCTTGGGCTATTCGGGCTGCCCAATATGCTGATTTTCCAGATACTCTTTCCTTTATTTTCTCTGATTATGGACATCGCCTTGATATTCTCTTTTGTCTGGATCGGCTGGCGATATTCCAATCAGCAAGTGGATATTTCAATGACAAATGATGTTAAAAATATCCTGTTTTACTATTTTCTTTTCCTGATCATAGATTTCATAGCTTCGGTGGTGCCATTTCTCCTGGAAAGAAAAGAGAAATGGAGCCTGTTGCTTTTGGTCCCGCTCCAGCGTTTTTTCTATCGCCAGCTGCTTTATGTGGCCGCGATCAGAGCCGTCTTAACGGCGCTCAAAGGAAGGCTGGTGGGCTGGGGCAAACTGGTGCGCAAAGCCACGGCCGTAGCGGATTAGAGAAAATCAAACTCCCGCTATGCCGAATTATAAAAGTTTTTGAAAAAAACAAAAAAACCTCAAAAAGAGGTTTTGTCTGATTGATTATCATAAGCGATGCCGGAAACATATTTTAGGAAAAAATCAGCAGGTTTACATTTTTGATTCAAACCGATTCTATAAACAAGCCGGAAAAGATATTTTTCTATCCCCAAAAAGCTAACCTTTGATGTGTATGTATATGCGACACCCCGTGTCGCTTGGTTTGTGATCCGTATGGTATATATCGCAGATTTTTCCATCGAGCGTCACATCTTGAATAACTGGTTCTCCATAACCGCTTTTTAAATGAGGCGCTTCCTTGCCGGTAATTACATCATTAAAATCGCGGAGCCTGTCAAAAACTCCGGATTGTTTTATTTCTTTAGTCCAGAATTCCGTTCCCTTCCAAATAAATTTTTCGCTATTTTCCATCTCAATGCGATTTAATTATTACCAAGTTAATTATATCACAATTCCAGCCATCCCGTCGGGGTATAAAAAGAGGCTATATAAAGCCCTGAAAATCGCTGTTGACCACCGTAGACCGTGTTAGAACTGCTATTCAAGAAGCCACGGGATATATTTATTTACCAAATCTCGCCATTTAAATTTACGTTTTTTCTCTAAAAGTACTAATCTAGCCTTAAATAAAGCATCTTCAATCTCAATTTCTTTTTCAGCTCTGATAGCTATATTCATTACAGAGCCATTTTTTTGAAAAATGGCTATTTTCAAATCAGCTTTCCCGTCTTCAAGAAATGTGAATTTTCGAATATCCAGTCCAAATCTCGTGCACAATCGGATTTCCAAATTTCTCGGCATGAAAGTGTGTATTTCGTCAAATAAATCCAGATATACTGTTTGTCCCGGCAAAATATCCCTGCTCTCATTGTCTAGATGTGTCCACTTCAATGGCACAGGAAGAAATCCGCTTCGTTTCTTTTCATTATCATAAATTTTTATTACATCAGCTTGTACATTTCTAGCCGTTTCATTTCCACGATTTTTTAAAACAATTCTCCAAACTACCAGAAGCTTTGTGGATTTATCTCCATGTTGCACAAACTTTTTAAAGTCTACAACTTTTAAATTTGCTTTGTAAAATTTTGATCTTAACCATTTTCCTCCAACAGCAATAAATAGGGCTGTTCCTGAAGCAATACTAGTGCCTATCAACGTGCCATATTGTTCTAAAAAACTTTTCTCCATATACATTAGGACATTATTTTTTTGTCGAGATGCGGTACAGCTTCTAAAAATTAAGCCCTGTCAGTATGCGGCATTACTCGGTTAAGCTCCTTGTATTTTTCTTGATGCTCCTCAATTTCCAATACATCGGGATGCTTGCAATAAAACCAAGACCTATAAGCAAATATCAACGCAGGTGTTTCCTGGGTTATTGATGTGTATAGGTTGCATGCATCGAGCAATAAGTATTCGGTTTGCAACGGAGCAAATTCAAGAACATCCTTCTCGTCTCGGTCGGCATGCTTAAAAAAGTTTTTCGCTTCATTTAGCTTTTTGGCAAGCTCTTTTTTTCTTTCCGGTTTTACTCTGTTTTTTACGCCCTCTATGATTGACTCTATTCCTTGCTTTTTCGCCAAATCATTCAGAATTTCATGAGCTGATGAAGTTAGGCTATGAATGACAACAATATCCGAATAACTCAAAAAATGCTTTATGGCGGATTCAAGTTGTCTTTTTCCAGCATCAAGTTTTGAAATTAGTACATACTTTTTTGACGAAGTATTTTCCATATATGTGAGGTGCTTATGTTTCCAAAATTCTATTTTTATATGTGCAAATCTAGTGTTTCCATAACTGATGGTTTTCCAGCAAACGATTAAGATATACTATTTATCGCTTCAGGCTTTTTAAGGTTTTTTCAATAACTTTTTCAGGACTTTTTTTCAATTGGTGCTCCCAAATTCGAATGATTTTCCACCCGCTTTTCCTATAATGGGCGTTGACCTCTTTGTCTCTTGCTATATTTCGTTCGATTTTGTTCTGCCAATATTTTTTGCTGGAGGTTGGCATTCTTAGATGTTTCTTGCAACCGTGCCAAAAACAAGAATCTAAAAAAATAACTGTTTTGTATTTTTTTAAAACCAAATCTGGTTTTCCAAAATATTTTTTTGAATTTTTACTATACCTAAATCTTTTTTTCCAAAGAGCTTTTCTAAAAGCGACTTCAATTTTAGTGTCTTTGCTTCTAACCGCGCTCATTATCTTGCTTCTTCTCTTTTTGGAAACTGTATCTGCCATAAACTATTCATTAAAAAGCTCGACTGGATTAATTTTGAATTGAAGCATTTTCGCCGAATCTCTCCCGTTGTCTCCGCCTTTTCTTTGCATTCCAATTTGTCCTATTTTCAAACTTCCTTGATCCGTTATTCTTATTTCTCCGCTTCCAAAAACATTCATAGCTTCATTTATTGATTTTAAAGTCCACGCGCTTTTGCCATTAACTTTTAAAATCACGAGAACCCAATCCGCAGAAAATTCTCCTCGCCCTTTTAATATGTCTGATACGACTAAAATTTTATTTCCTTCAAAAAATTTAATTATTTTGTTTTGATCTTTTTCATCCATTTCCGTCAAAAGCATCCTCCGTGAATCCTCAAGTCCACTTTTTGTTGGTTTTATTTCGCCAGTAAAAAGTTTTAAAATTTTAACCACATCCTTTGGAATGTTCCAAAGCTCGACATATTTATAAATCCACCTTTTATCAACCTGATTAAATCCTTGAGGATTGCTAACTAGTTTAACCTGTAAATTTTGTAAATCTTCCTGCGATTTTAATTTTATAATAATTCTTACCCTAACTTGAATATCGGCTTTATATTGGCCGCGAACTTTGACCGCTTTTACATATTCAATATCTGAAATTTCATATCCCATGGCTTTCAGCCATTTTTTTGCCACTTCGTCTTTTTCCCATTTATTGAAGCACTTAATAACATCATTTTCATTTTTAAATCCGCCTTTCGCGGTCTGCGAACCAAGCCTTATCAGTTTTTTCTTATCCATAAATTTATTCTTTGACATACTTTAATAAATTATTGCCAATTGATTGAATAGAGCTAACTGTCATAGCATTTCCTGCCTGACTTAATAAATAAATATCCGCTATTTTGCCTTTAACTTTTTCGGCTAAACTTTTTGGAAAACCTTGCAAAAGCAAAGATTCAAATCCTGATAATTTTCTAAATTTCCCTTTTTTAACATATAAAATTCCATGTCTGCCGGTTCTTAATGTTGGAACTTTATTTGTGTATAATCTTAAGTCAGATTGACGAGTATCCAAAACCAAGTAATCTTCTTTTAATAAATCTTCTATCTTAAAAAGCCCTTTATTGTATTTATTATTCAAAAATCTTAAAAATGTTTCATAAGCGCTTTTCTTTTCATCAAATTCGAGTTCACTATCATCAATTAAATAATTTTCGATTTTTGGAGTTTTTTCTTGCTTTGGCCATTCAAATTTTTCACTATTTTCTATTAAATCTTTTCTAATCCCCACAAAATAAATTCTTTCTCTCATTTGAGGAACGCCATAATGCAAACTGCTCAAAACTTTTGAAAAAACTTTATACCCAGTTTTGTCTAATTCTTCTAAAATTATTTTAAAAGTTCTTCCATTATCATGATTTGTTAATCCCTTTACATTTTCTAAAATAAAATATGGCAAATTTTTCGCGTTCATTATTTTAATTAAGCCATAAATAATTTGTCCTCTTAAGTCATTCATTCCTTTTCTTTGACCAATGACCGAAAAAGATTGACAAGGAAAGCCGGCAATCATTAAGTCAAAATCTGGCAAATCATTTGGATTTATTTTCATTAAATCGCCATAATTTTTTTCCTCATATCCAAAAAATTCTCTGTAGGTTCTTTCAGCGTTTTTATCTATTTCAGAAAATCCGACACACTCTAAGCCTAAATTCTGGAGGCCTAATCTGCCAGCTCCTATGCCAGCGCAAAAATCCATAAATTTTAATTTTTTCTTTTCCATATTTTTTATTTTAACACTATTTGCCTAATTTAAAAATACTAAGCAAGAAATTATGGTGATATTATATCACTAATACATATCACCGCAAGACTCTACCTGTGGATAACTTTTTGCAACAAAAAAGGCTTTTTATGAAAGCCTCTCTTTTTCGCAATTATTTTGATCGGCAATCTTTAATTTCTATACCGCCCTTGATTCTCTTAACTTTGACCTTTTGCTTTTCACGCCAGCCTAAGTTCTTGTGCATTTCAATGGGGATAGTGACTGCCAAACTGGTTTTTCCCACTTTGGTAATCTTTCGGATATTTTTTTCTTCACTTTTTCTTGTTGTCATATTTTTATTTTAATACTTATTCTAATACATATTATAATACTTATTTTCAATAAAAGGGAGTTCCTTCTTGCCGTCCGCGAATGGGTGGATATCATTCAGGTGCGATTAAGAATAAAGAAGTGGACAATAAAAAACAATGCTTTTGGCACTGTTTTTTTAATGACCCTTTTTCGATTTTTGAGGCTTCCAGGTCTCTCGATAAAAAAGTCTGACTGTTGCCCGGGTAGGATTCGAACCTACGCAATGGCGGTACCAAAAACCGCTGCCTTACCGCTTGGCTACCGGGCAATATTTATTCTATTTTCAAATTTTTCATAATTCCCAAAATCCATCCAAATATTTTTCTATTCAAATCGGTACTTCTTTTTATATCAATCCTTAACATCCCATGATAATTGTCTCCAGTATTTTTTCTAATTGTTTTAGGATTGTGATTTTTAAAATAAATCCTTTCAATTTTTGTATGTAGTAATTTTTCCCAGAATTTTTTAATCTTCTCTTTTTCGCCTGTCCTGTGCATGTATATTGAATATATGAAATCTTTTTTTCGCAGTCCACATACATCTTTCAGCCATTTATCAAACAGGAGCACCATTCCATAATCATAATTGCAAAATGACACTCTCTGCGAAACATTATGCGCTTTTTGTTTCGCTCCCTCCGCCCAGTATATTGCTGTTCCGATGAGCCAGAATTCTCTCGCGGAAATATTTCCGATTTCTTTTTTTGCGGCATTTACAGTGATAGATTCTCTGGAAATTCTAGCCTGTCGGCATGCTGCCTGTGCTTTCAACTGAGCCAGCCTTCTTTTTTCGGTCAATCTTTGCGTTTGTTTCTTGGCTATGCCTACACCTCTAAGCCAGAGCGACAGCGTTGATTTTGCAATAGGAACCTTAGCAAGAATTTCATTGTAAGAAAATCCTTTCTTTCTGAGTCGGATAGCTTTAATTTTCTCTTTTTCTTTTTTTATCATAAAACCACTGATGCTACACACATATCATACAACAATGGTTCGCTATTGTTAAGCTGCAGGCTTTATTTTTTAACAAGACATCTATTCTTCCACCACTTTCCCTCCCATGATTTCCAGCGCGGAATTAAGCAGGTCTTTCTGCGTGCCGGTTTTGTCGGCGGTCTGTTTGGTTAAAATCGGATCGCCGGGCTGGATGCCGGCTTCTTTGAAAAGCAGCGCTTTTAAGCGGATTTTAGACTGCAAAATATTACCAAGAATCTTTTCTACTGTCAACCGGTTGGCGGGATTGTTGAGCTTTTCTTTGTAAAAATCGTAAGGAGTGGCCAAAGTTATTTCTTGATCCGCGACTTTAAAAACCAGGCAGTTGGATAATAAAGCTTTCAAGGAATGATTAAACGGTCGGACTTCTTCCAAAAGTTTTTTCCAGACGCCTTTGACTTTATCCACGGTTAAATCCCCGGTGGAATACTCCATGGAAGTTTCCGCCGGTTGGGAAGTATTTTCTTCGCGCGCGGGCAGGGGATTGGAATTGCCCGGAGGACAAGATGCCGGAGTTTCAGCTATAATTTCCGGAGAATTATTTTTAGGCAAATTCGGCTGGAAAGCCACTTTGAATTCCGGAAACTTTCCGGCAGCTTTGATGGCGGCGATTTCCAAAGCCAGCTGGGGAAGCGCGAAAGCAGAAAGGCGGTTTTGCGCTTCCCAAAAAATGTTAACGGCTAAAATAATTTTTCCCACTTCGGTTTTTTCGGTTTGTTTCAGCATTTTTTCCAGTTCTTTTTCCGGGATTTTGCAGGAAAAGCAGGATTTCAAACGCGGGTTGATTTTCAGCAGCATCAGCTGGCGGAAATAATTAATGAGCGCTTTGGTAAAAATTTCCAGATCGTAGCCGTCGGAGAAAAGGGAATT
>Ga0210049_1001742_pt1 | contig 20567 bp, 20 predicted proteins | sample CryGeyCG2014_300_2_FD_183964 | JGI IMG/M metagenome (GOLD analysis project Ga0210049, IMG submission 183964) | Groundwater microbial communities from aquifer - Crystal Geyser CG06_land_8/20/14_3.00 (SPAdes) (version 2) | ecosystem: Environmental > Aquatic > Deep subsurface > Groundwater | place... | reverse complement strand
CCCTTGACATTTGATTCTGCTTTGAGTTGTCATTGCGAGCGACCAAAGGGAGCGTGGCAATCTCGATTTTTAGGTCAAGATTGCTTCGTCGTTAACACTCCTCGCAATGACAGCCCAAATGTAAAGATCTGTTAGAGACACTACACTAGTCATGTTGTGATTTATACGTATATATTATGAACTTATAGGGAAATTCAGCCTGAAAATCACTTCGCAATTCTGCTTTAAAACAGTCCGCCCGCCTTTTTCACCAGACTCGTTTAAAATCCTCTGAAAAAAAGAAAAACGGTATACCTTTTATTTTCTCTTGACAAAATATTGAAAATAGTGTATAATATATGTATTACAGATGTATTACGAAGGAGGGATTATGAGGAACATTGTGTCAATAAGCCTGCCGGAAAATTTACTTAAAAAGGTCAAAAGAGAGAGCAAAAAAGAAAATATTACTTCAAGCGAATTGATCAGGAAAACGCTGAACGGGTATTTTTTTATTACCGAATTCAGGCAAATTCAGCAGAAGGCATTAAGTGAGATAAAGAAAAAAGGCCTGAAGTTAACTGACGAAGAAATATTCAAGAGAGTATCTTGAAGATCCTGTTTGACACAAATGTTCTGATCGCGGGATTTATAAACAAAGGCACGTGCCGGGATGTTATTTTAATCGCTCCGACCATACATCAGGTCTACTATACGGATTTTATAATAAGCGAGCTGCAAAATGTATTAAAGGATAAATTCGAGGTTTCAGAACCCACGATAAAAAGATTCCTGCTGCTTATTAAAAAATATTTTAACAGGGGAGAAGCCGCCCCGGTCATTCCGCGGGTCTGCCGCGATGTTTCCGATAACCAGATACTTGCCGATGCTTCATTTAATAATGTCGATATGGTAATAACCGGCGATACGGATATTCTGGAGATAGAGATTTATCAGGGAATTAAGATGATCTCCCCAAGGGAATTTATGGAAAATTACAGAGGGTCTTAAAAATCCTACCTCAAACCACCGTTTGACATCGCAATTCGCTTCCTTTAATATTAACTGCCGGGATTCTCAATAAACAGGAAAAAAGGCATACCTTTATTTTCCTTATAAATCAATACATTTTTCTTGACTTTTCACAATATTATAGTATAATAAATGAGTTACTTCATACGGATGCATGCGGATTGAAAGCACGGATGCAAACGGATAATTAAATGATTATTGCAAAAGTCAAATTGTAAATTGCAAAATGTAAATTTAAAAACCTTGCTTTTGACTCATAATTCATAACTCATAATTTGCGGAGCAGATATGAACGAAGACATAAAATCCGAAATAAAGAATATATTAGATATATTAAATGACCTGGGGAGGTATCTTTGAGATAGAGAAGAAGCAGGCGGGCGTATCCCTCCTTGAAAAAGAATCCGCACAGCCTTCCTTCTGGCAGGACAAAGACCGCGCTCAGAAAACCATCTCTGAATTAAACAACCTGAAAAGCACAGTTGATTCCTGGACCAGCCTGAAACGCAGGGCCGAAGAGGTTACGGGGCTTCTCGGAATGATGGAGGATGAAGACCCGCACCTGCTTGATGATATCACACGCGACCTGCAGGACCTGCAAAAGGGCGTTGAGAGCTTCAAGCTCCTGACAGTTCTCAGCGGTCCTTACGACAAGCATAACGCGATCTTTTCCGTCCACCCGGGTGCGGGAGGAGTTGAGGCGTGCGACTGGGCGGACATGCTGCTTCGGATGTATATGAGGTGGATGGAAAAAAAGGATTTAAAGGTCCAGGTAGTTGACATACTTCCGGGCGGCGAAGCAGGTATAAAGAACGCGACCCTGATAATTAACGGGGATTACGCATACGGATACCTGAAAGCGGAATCGGGCGTGCACAGGCTGGTTCGCATATCCCCGTTTGATGCGAACAAGCGAAGGCATACGTCGTTCGCCTCGGTTGATGTGATCCCGGAAATAGAGGACGCGGAGGTCCAGGTAGAAGACAAGGATCTGAAAATAGAGACGTTCCGCTCCTCAGGCCCGGGCGGGCAGCACATGCAGAAGACCTCATCCGCGGTGCGCATCACGCACATCCCCACCGGTATCGTGGTTTCCTGCGAGAATGACCGCTCCCAGTTCAAGAACAAGGAAAGCGCGATGAAGGTCCTCCGCTCAAGGCTTTTTATAGTTGAACGGCAGAAGCAGGAAGACGAGATAGAGAAGATACGCGGGGTAAAAGAGGATATCGCCTGGGGCAGTCAGATACGCTCATACGTGCTTGAGCCATACCAGATGGTGAAGGACCTGCGTACCGATATCGAGACCAGCAATGTGAACGCGGTGCTGGACGGCGACCTGGACATGTTCATCGAAGGCTACCTTAGAAAACGTGTCAGCGTGTCATAGTGTCAACGTGTCAGAGTAAAAGATTACCACGAAATCACGAAAGTGTCACGAAAGCACGAAAATCTGCTTTCTTTTTACAGGGATTTAAAGAGATTTAGATTCCGTCTTACGTCGTAAGTCGTACGTCGTTCGCAAATGATTTTAATAATACGTAAGACGTTCGACGCATGACGGCATTATGAATCCCGTTGAATCCCTGTTAAATGTATTTCTCAGTGAACTCAGTGGCAAAATTCGTGGAAATTCGTGGAAATCCGTGGTTGCAAAGGCAGTTGTCAGTTGTGAGTTGCCAGTAAAAGCCAAATATCTATAAGGTAGTCTCCCGCCTCAAAGAGGCGAGGTCTCGCCCGCTGAAAGACGGGCGGACAGTGAACTCAGTGGCAAAATTCGTGGAAATTCGTGGAAATCCGTGGTTGCAAAGGCAGTTGTCAGTTGTGAGTTGCCAGTAAAAGCCAAATATCTATAAGGTAGTCTCCCGCCTCAAAGAGGCGAGGTCTCGCCCGCTGAAAGACGGGCGGACAGTGAACTCAGTGGCAAAATAGTATTTCTCCCCGCCCTGCGCAAAGGCAGGGCGAGGTCTCGCCCCGATATTAATCGGGGCGGATGTGCCCTCTGTGGTGGGCTTTTGAATGAAAAACCTGCGGTTTTTGTGGATCTCTCTGGCTGTCGGCGGCATAATCATCCTGATAGTCCTGGGCAGGCAGTTCGGGGTCCACACGCTTGCTGATATAGCTTTAAAGAAAGAGATAGTGCTTCCTTCGGAATCAGGCAAGACCCCGACTTTCGAGATCAAGGATTTCAGGCTTGTGCAGACCGTGGGCAAGAACAAGCAGTGGGAACTGAAAGCCCTTGAAGCATACGAGTATGAGGAAGGGGACGAGATAGAGATACACGGGACTGAAATAAAATTTTTCAAAAAAGACAATGTCCTCGCGCTCACCCTGAAGGCGGACCAGGGAGTTGTGGATTCAAAAAACAGGGATATAGGCATGACCGGTTCGATCGAGGCGGAAACTCCCGACGGTTTGAAGCTTAAAACCCAAACGCTGCGCTGGCTGGCGAAAGATGAGAAGCTTGTGACGGACGACCGCGTGACGGTCACAAAGGGAGAGGTAAGGATAGACGGCCAGGGTTTTGAAGCTGACGCGGGCATGGGGAAACTGCAGGTAAAGAAGAAAGTAAGGGTTAAGATAGCAAGGGATGTGAGGTGAGGGATGCAGCCAATAGAAGGCTCATACGTTGCCCTGATAACGCCTTTCAGGAACGGCAGGATCGACGAGGGAAGGCTCAGGCGGCTTGTTGATTTCCACATAAAGAACAGGACAGACGGGATCGTTCCGTGCGGCACGACGGGTGAATCTCCCACGCTTTCCCACGAAGAGCACAAAAGAGTGATCAGGATAGTCATAAACCAGGCGCGCGGGAGAATACCCGTGATGGCAGGCACCGGCTCAAACAGCACGGATGAAGCGCTTGAGCTGACAGCTGACGCAAAGAAGAGCGGGGCTGATTCAGCCCTGCTCGTGTGCCCTTATTACAACCGCCCCATGCAAAGGGGGATGTACCTGCACTTCGGAAGGATAGCGTCCAGGGTAAAGATCCTGATCTTCATTTATAACATTCCTTCGCGCACAGGCGTGAACCTGGAGCCGGAAACGCTTGCGATGCTGAGCAGAGATTTTTCCAATATCGCGGGAGTCAAGGAAGCGAGCGGGAGCGTTGACCAGGCACGCAGGATAATTAAATTATGCGGAAGGAACTTCTGCCTGCTTTCAGGGGACGATGCGCTGACGCTTCCCATGATGGCTGTTGGTGGCAGGGGCGTTATTTCAGTGCTTGCTAACATAATGCCGGGGGAAGTGTCGCGGATGGTGAGGATGTTCCTCACGGGCGATGCAGGGGCGGCAATGAAGATACATCGCAGGCTCCTGCCGCTTATGAAGGCGCTTTTCATAGAGACAAATCCCATTCCGTTGAAGACGGCGATGATGCTTATGAAGATGGATTCCGGTGAGATGAGGCTTCCGCTTTCGCCTATGTCGGCGCAGAACCTGGTAAAACTGAAGAAGACGCTGCGGCAGTTCGATCTCCTTAAATAGTACATCGTTCATCGTTCGTCGTTCATCGCTAAGATTTTTACTTTCTAATTTTTCTAAAGTAGTACTGCGATGCACGATGCACGAAGAACGAGTAACGAGGTGTTTATGATTAACATAATCGTGAGCGGGGCATGCGGGAAGATGGGTTCGCGGATAATCGCCAATCTTGACGCGCAGCGCGATATGAGACTTGTCGGGGCAATAGAGAGAAAGGGATGTCCAGGCCTGGGGAAAGAAGCAGGCAGGGGAGTGGTGATCACAAGTGACCTGCGCGCGGCAGCGGGCGGGGCAGACGTACTTATTGAATTCTCCAGCCCGGAAGCGTCCCTGGAGCACCTGCGCGCCGCGGCATCAATGAAGCTGCCGGTGGTCCTTGGAACGACCGGTTTCAAACCATCCGGGATCGCCGAGATCAGAAGGATTGCGAAGAGGATCCCCTGCGTTTTTTCCCCGAATATGTCCGCAGGCATGAATTTTCTTTTCAGGGTTTTGAGGCAGGCAGCCGGGTCGCTTAAGGACTACGACGTTGAGATCATAGAGATGCACCACAATATGAAGAAGGACGCTCCCAGCGGGACAGCGCTCAGGCTTGCGGGTATTGTTGCCGAAGCTATCGGAACTGACCTGGGCAGAAGCGGGATTTACGGAAGGAAAGGAGCAGTGGGGGCAAGGGGAAGGAAAGAAATAGGCATTCACGCTGTGCGCGGAGGGGATGTTGCGGGGGACCACACCGTGATCTTCGCGGGTCAGGGCGAAAGAGTGGAGCTTGTCCACCGCGCTTCCGGAAGGGACGCGTTCGCCCTGGGCGCGCTCAATGCCGCAAGGTTTGCCGCAAAAGCGAAGCCGGGGCTTTACGGCATGGAAGACGTCTTTAATAAATAATATACGTCGTAAGTCGTACGTCGCCCTGCGGGTCGTACGTGAATTGCATTGTATTTACGTTCGACGCATGACGTCCGACGTTTGACGGTTTCTTTTTTTTGGGGGGGGGTAATGAAGACTGCGCAGCAGGTTCTGAAAACGGTAAAGGAAAAGGGGATCAAGTTTGTCCGGCTTTGGTTCACGGATATACTCGGGCAGCTCAAGTCTTTTGCCATTACTCCGAGGGAGCTTGAAATGGCTTTCAGGGAAGGGATGGGTTTTGACGGCTCTTCCATAGAAGGGTTCGCCCGCATTGACGAAAGCGACATGATAGCAAAGCCCGATCCCTCGACTTTCCAGATGATCCCGTGGATCCCGTCTGACAGGCCTGAGGCGAGGATGTTCTGCGACATACTCACGCCTGACGGAAAACCTTATGAAGGCGACCCGCGCTATATACTGAAAAGGAACCTTGCCGAGATAGCAAAAAAAGGCTATACGTACATGGTGGGCCCAGAGCTGGAATATTTTTATTTCAAGGACAGCGCTTCTCCGGCGGTGCTTGACCAGGGCAATTACTTCGACCTGACCACGCTTGACGCGGGAAGCGACCTGCGCAGGGACACGATAAACGCGCTTGAGGCAATGGGCATAAGCGTGGAATTCAGCCACCACGAGGTTGCGCCCAGCCAGCACGAGATCGACCTGCGCTACACGGACGCGCTCTCCATGGCTGACAACGTGATGACATACAGGATGGTAGTGAAAGAAGTCGCGATGAGTTACGGTTTCTTCGCTTCCTTCATGCCCAAGCCGATAAGCACGGTCAACGGAAGCGGCATGCACGTGCACCAGTCACTTTTCAAGAAAGGATCCAACGCGTTCTTCGACTCCGGGGCAAAATACCACATTTCAAAAGCGGCCAGAGGATTTATCGCCGGGCTGCTCAGGCACTCCGAAGAGATCACCTCCGTCACAAACCAGTGGGTGAATTCATATAAGAGGCTTGTGCCTGGGTACGAAGCCCCTGTTTACATATCATGGGCGCAGCGCAACCGTTCCACGCTCATAAGGATCCCGATGTACAAGCCGAAGAAGGAGAAGGCGACAAGGATCGAGTTCAGGAGCCCGGACCCGGCGTGTAACCCGTACCTGGCGTTCTCGGTGATGCTGACAGCCGGGATGCAGGGCATAGAACAGGGTTACGAGCTTCCCGTTCCTGTTGAAAGGGACCTTTATAAGATGGATGACGCGGAGAGGAAAAGGCTGGGCATAAAATCGCTTCCGGGAAGCCTTATCGAGGCGGTTGCCATGACCGAAAAGAGCCAGCTTGTGAAAAAGGCGCTGGGCGACCACATATTCAGCCATTTTATTGCGAACAGGAAGATCGAATGGGACAACTACAGAAGGCAGGTCACCTCATACGAGATAGAGAAGTATCTTCCCATTCTGTAAGATGATGTCAGCGATGTAAAATATGATTTCAGCGATAAAGTATTAGATCGCTGTAATCGTAAGTTAAAAATCGCTGTAATCAAGGAGCAGAAATGAATAAATTGCAGATGATCGAGAAGATAGCGGCTGACGTCAAGATAAACAAGGCAAAGGCGGGAAGAGCGCTGGAAGTTCTTATTAACGGCATGGTGTCTTCTTTGAACGAAACGGGCAGGTTCATACTCGCCGGGGTGGGTGTTTTCAAGGTTAAAATGCGCAAGGCAAGGGTTGCAAGGAATCCCAAGACAGGCGCTCCCGTGCAGCTCCCCCAGAGGAAAGCGGTCGCGTTCCACGCGTCCCGCGAGCTTAAGTCAGCTATCAAATAACGTGTAACGTGTAAGGTGTAACGTGTAAAGCAAGATTAGATTTTTCGTTACACGTAACACGTGACACATTACACGATTTTCTGGAGGTTGAGTTGGCGGAATACGATGCGATAGTGATAGGCGGGGGTCTGGGAGGCTATATATGCGCGATCAGGACCGCGCAGCTGGGCGGAAAAGCCTGCGTCATAGAAGAGGATAAGATCGGCGGGACCTGCCTTAACCGCGGGTGCATCCCGACAAAGGCACTTCTTACGACTGCGGGACTATTTTCCAGGATCAAGAAAGCAAAGGACTTCGGCATTAAAGCGGAAGGCTGTTCCGTGGATTTTACGGCAATGATGGACAGAAAAGAGAAAATAGTTGCGCGCCTGCGCGCCGGCGTTGAATTCCTGCTGAAGAACAATGGGATCGATATCGTAAAAGGAAAGGGAAAGGTCACGGGAAAAGGAACGGTGGAGGTTACGGGAGGGACCGAGCCGCAGAAAACCCTGAGCGGCAGGAATATAGTTGTGGCGACCGGTTCGGTTGTTGCCAGGGTCCCGGGCATAGAATGCAACGGGACAAACATTATTACAAGCAATGAGATGCTTTCTCTCGCGAGCGTTCCTTCAAGCCTGCTCATAATAGGCGGCGGGGTAATAGGATGCGAATTTGCCAGTTTATTCTCGGAAATAGGGACCAAGATCACGATCGTTGAAATGCTGCCCCAGATACTCCCGCTCGAAGATGAAGAGATCTCGAAGACGTTCAGGCGGATGCTTGAAAAACAGGGAATAAAAATATACACCGATACTAAAGTAAATGCAGTGGTCAGCCCGCCCAGCGCAGAGGCTGGGCGAGGTCTCGCCCCGATATCAATCGGGGCGGACGGCCAGTCGTCAGTGGTCAGCGAATTGTCAAACGGGGAAAAGATAGAGACCGAAAAGGTGCTGGTCTGTACCGGGAGAGCGCCGAACGGAAGCGGGCTGGGCCTGGAAGAACTCGGCGTCAAGATGGACAGGGCCAGGGTTATAGCAGACGAAAAAATGCACACGAATATAGAGGGGATTTACGCGGTCGGTGACGTGAACGGCGGGATCATGCTCGCACACGTCGCAACAGCGGAAGGGGTCGTAGCCGCGGAGAATATTATGGGAAAAGACAGCAGGATGGATTACACGGCGGTCCCCGGCTGCATTTTCACGTTCCCTGAGATCGGCTCGGTCGGCCTTACCGAAAAAAAGGCGAGAGAAACAGGAGCGGAAGTTACTGTCGGCAGGTTCCCGTTTTCTGCATGCGGGAAAGCCATCGCGATGGGTGAGCCGGATGGTTTTGTCAAAGTCATAGCGGATAAATCCGGCAAGGTCCTCGGTGTCCACATAATAGGCCCTGAAGCGACAAACCTCATAGCCGAGGCAGCGGTCTGCATCCGGAATAATATCGGCATTGAAGGGATAGCGAAGACCATACACGCCCATCCAACCCTGCCCGAGGCTGTTGTTGAAGCCGCGCTTGACACAAGAAGCGAAGCTCTTCAGATCCTGCGCAAAAAGATCGGCTGAAAGCTGAAAGGTGAAAGCTGAAAGTTCAAGAATTCTAATTTACAAATAGCATTTAGGTTTTATTTTAATCTGCTTTTTAAGGAGAAAAGATGGAACAGTTCATGAAGGGCTTACGTATTTATTTTGATACACTTTTAAAAAAGATCCCGCTCCCGCTGGGAATCGTGTGGATATTAATAATCCTTGCTATCTACCTGATCTACAAAATTTTTACCAAATTGATAGAAAAAGCTCTGCTGAAAGCGTCCCGCGGCGACATAAACAGGGTAAAAAGCGGCATCAGGATATGGCGCATATTATACTGGGTGATAGCGATCATACTCCTCCTGGCAGGCACAGGCGGCAATCTTGCTACACTCGGGCTTTCAGCTGCATTCCTGGGTATGGTACTCGGCTGGTCTTTGCAGCGCCCCGTAACAGGAGTCGCGGCATGGTTCCTGGTTACGCTTACGAAGCCTTTCAAGATAGGGGACCGCGTCATTATCGCGGGCGTGATCGGAGACGTGCAAAATATCGGAATAATGTATGTTACGATGGAGCAGGTGGGCGGCACAACAGGCGGCGAGGAGAAGTCAGGCCGAGCCGTGTTGATACCCACCGCGGTCCTTTTTGACCAGGTGATCTTTAATTATACTATGAGAGAGGAAGAAGTTCAGGAATCCAAGTATATCCTTGACGAGATCATCATCAGGGTTGCGTATGGTTCCAACTGGAATGCCGCGGAAAAAATACTTATAAGCGCGGCAAAGGAAATAACTAAAGACATTATCGGGGAGATACGCAAGGAGCCTTACATACGCGCCGAATTCATTGACTGGGGAGTATATATGCGCCTGCGTTATTACACGCGTCCGGTCGAAAGGCAGGAAATTTCAACGAATATCACAAAAGTTATTTTTCACAAATTTGCGGAATCCAAAGAAGTAAAATTCGCATACCCGCACTCAGAAGCGGAAATTACGTATATCGCGAAAGCCGGGGAGAAGGTTCCTTTTCACCCCGAAACTGGTAAATAGACGCTGATCTACACGGATCATAATGGCTGAAATAAATGTAATAGACTTAGGATTAGCAGATTACGAAAAAGCAAAGCGCGTGCAGGACGAACTGATAGAGGAAAGGCTATCCGGGAAAATACCGGACACGCTGGTTTTGTGTGAACACAATCCTGTCATAACAATAGGGCGGAAGGGCGGGAAAGAAGACCTGCTCGTTTCTGAAGAATTCCTTAGACGGAAAAAAATCAGGGTTTATCACGTGGAGCGCGGCGGGGAAGCCACGTACCACTGCCCGGGGCAGCTGGTCGGATACCCGATCTTCAACCTAAGATTTTTAGACACAGATTTACACAGATTTTTGAGAAAGTTAGAAGAAATAATAATAAATACACTAAAAGAAACGGGGATAGACGCGCAAAGGCGCGAAGGATACACGGGGGTTTGGGTCCCGGCCCCGGACGGACCGGCGAAAATCGCTTTCATAGGGATCAGCGCAAGGAGATGGGTGACATACCACGGTTTTTCGCTCAACGTTGACTGCGACCTCACGCCGTTTGAATGGATAGTGCCATGCGGCATTAAAGATGCAAAAGTAACTTCCATAAAAGCGTGTCAGCGTGTCAACGTGTCAACGTGTCAAATAAAAACCATAAAAGAAACAATCATAGATAATTTCAATAGAGTTTTTAAATCGCTGTAATCGATCATTATATCGCTGACATCAATGAGAAAAAAACTACCGGAATGGCTTAAGAAAAAAATTCCCTGCGGTTCTGTGACAACGGAAAAGATCCTTGAAAGGAACCGGCTGAACACGGTCTGTGAAAGCGCCCATTGCCCCAACCGGGGAGAATGTTTTTCCGGAGGCGAAGCGACTTTCATGATACTGGGCAGCGTGTGCACGCGTAACTGCGGTTTCTGCGCTGTCCGCAAAGGAGTGCCTGCCCCGGTTGACGAAGGTGAACCGGCGCGCCTGTCAAAGGCGGTGGCCGAGATGGGGCTTAGATACGTTGTTATAACCTCGGTCACAAGGGACGACCTTCCGGACGGCGGCGCCTCGCAATTCGCTGGAACCGTAAGGGAGCTGAGGAAGGATTTTAACGGCAGCCTGGGCATAGAGCTGCTTATACCTGACCTTAAAGGCAGCACGGAAGCGCTTAAGATCATACTGGAACAGAACATAACGGTCCTGAACCATAATCTTGAAACAGTGAAACGGCTTTATCCGGTTGTAAGGCAGAAGGCGGATTATCACCGGTCGCTTGAGCTCCTGCGCTCGGTAAAAAAACAAAGGCCGGATATGTTTACGAAGTCCGGGCTTATGCTGGGCCTGGGAGAGACGAAAGACGAAGCGCTGATGGCGATGAAAGACCTGCGGGACGTTTCCTGCGACCTGCTGACGCTGGGCCAGTACCTGCGGCCCGGGCCCGGGCAGGTGGAGGTCGCGGAATTCATAGAACCGGAAAGGTTCGCGGAGTATAAGCGCATTGCGGAAAGCATGGGTTTCTCAGGGGTTGCAAGCGGGCCGTTCGTGCGCAGCAGCTACCAGGCAGGCCAATTACTAAATACGTGTCAACGTGTCAAAGTATCCCGCCCAACAAGCGTTGGCGGGCAGGCATCGTGTCAACGTAACTACAAGGATTTTTATTAGAATCTGGGCTCGGTATTTACGCTGACACGCTGACACGCTGATACGTTGATACGCTTTTGGAGTGAAAGATGTACGAGGCAAGCGACAGGCTTAAAAGTCTTCCGCCTTATCTGTTCGCGAAGATAAAGAAACTGAAAGACGAGATAAGGAGCAAGGGTGTTGACGTGATCGACCTGGACATGGGTAATCCGGACAGGCCGACGCCCCAGCATATCGTGGACAGGCTCTGCGACACGATAAAGAACCACCCCAGCACGCACAGGTACCCCCAGGCGAAGGGGATGCCGAAGCTGCGTTCGGTCATCTCGAAGTGGTACAGTGAAAGGTTCGGGGTCGAGATCGACCCGGAAAAAGAAGCACTAGTGCTGGTCGGCTCGAAGGAAGGGATCTGCCATTTTTCAATGACCTACATGAATCCCGGGGATATCGCTCTGGTGCCTGACCCGACTTATCCGGTCCACTTCAACGGAGTTTACCTTGCGGGTGGCAGCGTCTACGGCATGCCGCTGCTTGAGCAGAACGGTTACATACCGGACCTGAAAGCGATACCGCAGGACATCGCGCGCAAAGCAAAGATAATGTTCATCTGCTACCCGCACAACCCGACAACCGCGGTCGTGGAGAACCTGGATTTTTACAGGGAAGTCGTTGAATTCGCAAAAAAGAACAATATAATCGTTGTAAGCGACATCGCGTATTCCGAACTGACATTCGACGGGTACGTCGCGCCCAGTTTCCTGCAGGTGCCCGGAGCAATGGACGTGGGAGTGGAATTCCATTCCTTTTCGAAGAGCTATAATATGGCCGGATGGAGGATGGGTTTCGCGGTAGGGAACGCGGAGATCCTGGCGAACCTTGAAAAATTCAAGTCCTTCGCGGATTACGGCGTGTGCACGGCGATCCAGCTAGCGGGGGTTGTCGCGCTGTCAGGCCCACAGGACTGCATTGAAGAAACAAGGCAGGTTTACCAGAGGCGCAGGGACGTAATGCTCGAAGGCCTGGAAAAACTCGGGTGGCACGTCAACAAGCCGAAGGCCACTATGTACCTGTGGGCCCCGGTCCCGGAGAAATACAAAGGAATGGGCTCGATGGAATTCAGCGAATACCTGCTGAGGGAAACGGGCGTGGCTGTGTCGCCGGGCAGCGGTTTCGGAAAACACGGCGAGGGATACCTGCGCATAGCGCTGGTCACCCACGAGACACGCTTTCACGACGTGCTCCTCCGCTTTAAAAAAATACTAAAATAATTACCACGTAAAAATTGGCGGTGTGATGAATAGGAAAGTAATTAATATCGGGCTGATAGGGTTCGGAAAAGTTGGCGCCGGCGTCGTCAAAATACTGCAGGATTCAAAAAAATTCATCGGGGAGAAGATCGGCAGCCCCGTAGTCCTGAAAAGGATCGCGGACCTTGACATCAGGACCAGCAGGGGCGTGAAGGTCGCAAGCGGCGTTCTTACCGCTGATTCAAACCTGGTCATTAACGATCCCGGAATAGACATAGTCGTTGAGCTTACCGGTTCCGAGTCGGCCGGGAAAAAGCTGATATTGAAAGCCCTTTCAAAGGGAAAGCACGTGGTCACAGCCAACAAGGCCGCGGTCGCCGGCAGCTGGGACGAGATATTTTCCGCGGCGGGCAGGAACAAGGCCGGTTTTTATTTTGAGGCTTCGGTAGGCGCGGGGATCCCGGTGATACAGGCGATACGCGAAGGGCTTGCCGCTAACCGCATTTCTCAGATCTTTGGCATCGTGAACGGCACCACGAACTACATCCTGACGCAGATGGCAAGATCAGGCAGGACTTTTGACGGCGCGCTTTCCGAAGCGAAGAAAAAAGGTTTTGCGGAGCCGGACCCAACCCTTGACATCAACGGTTCGGACAGCATGCACAAGATAGCCATCCTTTCCTCGCTCGCTTTCGGGAGCGTTGTGAGGCCCGGGGACATTTCAGTCGAGGGGATAGAAAAGATCGACCCGGACGATATCAGGTACGGGAAGGAATTCGGTTACACGCTGAAGCTGCTGGCGGTCGCCAAAAGGACGGACGGCAGCGTGGAAGTGCGTGTCCACCCAACCTTCCTGCCTGACAGCCACCTGCTTTCTTCGGTGGAAAATGAGTTTAACGCGATCTATGTGGTAGGCGACCTTACAGGGCCTATTGTCCTTTACGGTCGGGGCGCGGGCCAGATGTCGGCGGCAAGCGCTATAGTGAGCGATATAATTCACCTGGGGCAGCGTATCGTACGCGGCGCCGCAAACGGCATTTGCGCGCCATGGCCCGGGCGGAAAAAAGGCGCGGGCCTGAAGATAAACTGCGCGAAAGAGATGAAAAGCAGGTGCTACATGCGTTTTTCAGTCGTGGATTCTCCCGGCGTGCTGGCAAAGATCTCCGATATCCTTGGAAGGAACGGCATCAGCATAGCGCAGGTCATACAGAAGGAAGAAAAAAAGAACAATATTGTCCCGGTGATCATGATGACCCACGAGGCTGTTTGGGAAAACATCGGAAAGGCCCTGGGCCGGATCGACAGGCTGGGCATCGTCAAGAGAAAAACCGTTCTGATCAGGGTGGAAGAATAAAACCGTCATACGTCATACGTCCCGCCCAGCAAGATTGGCGGGCAAGCTTTACGTCGAACATGAACTGATAAAAATAAGCCTTTTATGTTTTTAACGTACGACGTACGACGCTCGACGAACGACAATAAGGAGCAAAAGAGCATGTGGAAAGGCGTGATAGAAACTTATCGAAGATACCTGCCGGTGTCAGATAAAACCCCGGTAATTACCATGCTTGAAGGGAATACCCCGCTCATCGAGGCAAAAAATCTTTCCAAATATTTGTGTAGTGGCAGAGCTTGCTCTGCTCTCAGGATTTTTCTGAAATACGAAGGCCTTAACCCGACAGGTTCTTTCAAGGACCGCGGCATGACCCTCGCGATCTCCAAGGTAAAAGAGGAAGGTTTCAAGGCTGTTATCTGCGCTTCCACCGGCAACACTTCGGCTTCGGCCGCGGCATACTCGGCGCGCGCGGGATTGAAATGCATAGTCCTGATACCGAAGGGTTCCATAGCTCTGGGGAAATTATCGCAGGCATTGATACACGGTGCTCAGGTCATCGCGGTCAACGGCAATTTTGACCAGGCTCTTGAAGTTGTGCGGGAGATAACTCAAAAATACCCGGTTGCTGTGGTGAATTCCATAAATCCTTACAGGATAGAGGGCCAGAAAACCGCGTCTTTTGAAATATGCGATGTGCTGGGAAAGGCCCCGGATTTCCAGGTGATGCCTGTGGGGAACGCGGGCAATATTACCGCGTACTGGAAGGGATACAAGGAATACAGGAAAATAGGCAAGATCAGCAGGCTCCCGAAGATGTGCGGGTTCCAGGCAAGCGGGTCAGCGCCGATAGTGAAAGGCCATCCCATAAAGAATCCGCATACCATAGCCACCGCGATCAAAATAGGGAATCCCGCAAGCTGGAAATACGCGGAAGCGGCAAGGGATGAATCCGGCGGGTTGATCGATTCAGTGACTGACAAAGAGATAATCAGCGCGTACAAGCTCCTTGCGTCTCTTGAGGGTGTGTTCGCAGAACCTGCCTCGGCCGCATCTATAGCCGGTCTTATCAAGTTAGTCAAACGTGGCTATTTCGTGCGTCGTGCGTCGTGCGTCGTGCGTCGTCCGACAATCGTATGCATTTTAACGGGACACGGGCTAAAGGATCCTGACAGGGCGATCGCTTCCGTGAGATCGCCGGCAGTAGTTGAGCCTAAACTTGACAAAGTCATGAAAGTCATTAAAATATAGGTATTCTGAAAAAATAGAATACCTTGATTACACAGATTTTTAAACCAGATTACACCGATTAGAATATTATTTGACTTTTTACTAATCACTTCTCACTTTTCACTGTTGTATTGTGCGGGCGGTTAGCTCAGTTGGTTAGAGCGCTACACTCACATTGTAGAGGTCACAGGTTCGAATCCTGTACCGCCTAGTCCCGATTGATGTAATCGGGACAGAGCAATCGAAAATAGAGAATAGAACAATGGATAAAAACTTAAGGAGATTGCGGTCTATTCTCCATTTTCCATTCTCAATCTTTTGTCTCGCTTCGCGAAAAATCAGAGCAATGGAGCAATTGAGCAATAGAGAATAGAGAAAGGAAATTGCGACATAGCGGTTTATTGCTCTATTCTCAATTTTCAGTTTTTTACTAATGACAAATGACCAATGACTGTAGTTCCGGGGACGTGGTGTAGCCTGGCCTAACACGCTGCCCTGTCAAGGCAGAGACCGCGAGTTCGAATCTCGTCGTCCCCGCCAGGATTTTCTGCTCTGCAGAAAATCAGAGCAATCGAGCAATAGAGAATGGAGCAATAGATCAAGGAATGTCGAGATTGCGGTCCATTGTTCCATTTTCTATTCTCAAGTTTTGATATCTATTGCTCTATTTTCTATTTTCGGATCCGTCAATCTTCTATATATAGAATATATTATTTATTATAGGGGGAAGCATGTCTGGCAAAGGACCCGGTATAGCGGTTCAGCTCTATTCGGTAAGGGATGACTGCGCGAAGGATTTCGCGGGAACCCTGAAAGCAGTCGCAAAAATGGGATATGAAGGTGTGGAGTTCGCGGGCTACTACGGAAAAAGCGCTCAGGAGCTGAGGAAGATGCTCGATGACCTGGGACTGAAGGCAGCCGGGACCCATATCGGGCTGGACACCCTGATGGGCGGGGAACTTGAAAAGACCGCGGAGTTCAACCGGATCATCGGAAACAGCTTTCTGATAGTACCGGGGCTTGCGCCTGAAAGGATAAGTTCGATATCCGCCTGGAAGGAAACCGCCAAGATTTTTAACGGCATTGCCGCAAAGCTGAAACCACTGAGAATGTATACCGGCTACCACAACCACATTATAGAATTCAAGGCATCGGAAGGCCAGCTCCCGTGGGACGCGTTTTTTTCAAACACGGACGCAAGCGTGGTGATGCAGCTTGACACCGGTAACGCCATGCACGGCGGCGTGAAAGCCGGCGAGATCCTCGATTTTGTTAAAAGGTACCCGGCAAGGGCCTTAACGGTCCACCTGAAGGAATTTTCGCAGTCAAACGATAAGGCGCTCCTTGGCGAAGGTGATGTTATGTGGAAGGACCTATTCAAGATGTGTGAGACGATCGGGGGGACCATGTGGTACATCGTGGAACAGGAAAGCTACGCGTATCCGCCGCTTGAGTGCGTGGAGAAATGCCTGCAGAATTATAAGCGCATCCACGGCTGATACCCCCGTCCCGAAGGTCCCGAAGTGAGAAAGGAGAAAAGGAATGGCAAAGGTGAAGGTTGGAATTATCGGCGCCGGCGGTATAGCGCAGGTGGCCCACATCCCCAATTTCCAGAAGATCACGGGTGTGGAGGTCGCGGCAATATCGGACCCAAACGAGGAGAAGTTGAAGTTTGTGGCCGGTAAGTTCAAGATCGGCAGTTCATTTACCGATTACAGGAAAATACTGGAAATGGACGATATTTCCATAGTAAGCATATGCTCCCCGAATTTTGTTCACAAGGAGCACGCAGTGGAGAGCCTAAAAAGCGGGAAACACGTGCTTTGTGAAAAACCGGTCGCAATGAGCGGGGCGGAAGCGCGCGAAATACTTGAAACGGCGAAAACCACAAAGAAAAAATTCATGGTCGCTTTCCCAAGCAGGTTCGCGCCCGGCGCCGTGTTTCTCAAGAAGCTGGTGGACAGGGGAGAGTTCGGGGAGATTTATTACGCGAAAGCAAGCTGCCTGAGGAGAAGGGGCATCCCGGGCCTGGGCGGATGGTTCACAACCAAAAAGATGTCCGGCGGCGGGCCCCTTATAGACATCGGCGTGCACATACTCGATAAGACGTACTGGCTGATGGGGGCTCCTGAACTCGTAAGCGTTACCGGGGTGACCTACCAGAAATTCAAAGACAAGGCTTTTGACGGCGGATGGCCTCCGGTGGAAACAAGGGTCGGGGATAAATATACCCAGCCGCTTGACGTGGAGGACCTTTCATCCGCATTTATAAAGTTCAGCAACGGCGCCAGCCTTTTCCTTGAGGCGTCCTGGGCGGGAAATTCGGAGGGCGGCACATCCCTTTCCCTTTTCGGCACGAAGAAGGGCGCCAAGGATGACGGCGCATCCCTTAAGATCTATGACGAAGTGAACGGCGTCCTGCTTGACAATACCCCGGTCCTTCCCGGAGCAGATACTTATTTCGAGGAAATAAAGCATTTTGTTTCCTGCGTTCTGGAAGATAAAGAGCCGGTAACCAAGCCGAACGAGATCCTGAATGTCATCCGTATAATAGAGTCAATTTACCTGTCGGCTGACACCGGGAAAGAGATACGATTAGAATAAGGGGGATCTATGTCAAAAAATAGGGAAATACAAGTAAAAGTATCTTCTTTTGAAAAGATTTTTAAGGAAACAGTTGGTAATAAAGCGTATGTAAAAATGACAAAAGAAGAGAGAAAAGTTATCCACGAAATGAGTGAATGTCAGATGAAGGGTGGCCCTATCGGTTCTGCAGTTATAAAAGAACCGTCAACAAGATAATATGATAAACTATCTTTTTGATTCTTCCGTAGCTATTGAATGGTATGCACCAAAGTCAACATTTAGAACCCAATCAGAATTCTATAAAAGCTGTGCTTTAAGAGCAAAAATAGCTTTTCAGAAAGAAGAAGGAAAAGCTATTCTTTTTATACCTTCATTTTGCATAGCAGAAGTCCGTAATATTTTTGGTAAATGGTATTTACGCCACAAAAATATTTTTAATTCTAAAAATCCGAAAGCTCATTACGAAACTTGTTTTAATAAATTCATTGCTCATGTTCATGATAGAAAATTTTTCTATTCTTATGATCTTAACAGGTACCATAATCTTAACACTACCGAGGTAATTGAAGTAGAGCATACTACAGATACGGAATTTGATGCTTCAGGATTGACTCCAGGAACAAACAATACAATTATTGAAGCAGAGTTTAAAAAGAAAGATTCTCATGATAGTATCTCGAAGCATCATTTAACTTCATTCGATATTTTGATTATTGCAATGGGAATGGAGCTCAAAAGAATGAAGGGAGAGGAAATATATTTAGTAACTAATGATAAGAGGATGGCTCTTATTTCGAGTAAAAAATCCGAATTCCCAAAACCACTTTATTGGTCTGATCTTAATGTTCCGGATCTTCCAACAGCTTAGGAGGTATAAAATGAAAAAAAAATTACTTAAAAAAATGATTAAAAAAAGAAAAAAGAAAAATAGAAAAAAAATCATAACTAAGAAATTAATTCTAACAAGACAAAAAAAACAGAGAATTGATAAATTAGAAGAACAAAATATTACCTATAATACTGCAATGCAAACTTCAGTTTTAACTACTCAAAAAGAGTTAGAAATTAAGGGAAAACCTTTCTTTAGAGAAAATGGAATTGCCATCTTGCATGATGACATACTCACAACACAGTTGATACCAAATAATAGCATTGATTTGATTGTGACTTCGCCACCTTATAATGTAGATATTCACTATGGACAGCACAAAGATAATATGACTTATGAGGAATATCTTGAATTTACCAGAAAATGGTTAAAAAAGTGTTTTGATTTAGCAAAGGATGATGGAAGATTCTGCTTGAACATACCTCTTGACAAAAATAAAGGAGGTCAGCAGAGCGTTTGTGCAGACATAACGACTATTACAAAACAGATTGGATGGAAATACCATTCCACTATAATATGGAATGAACAGAACATCTCAAAAAGAACAGCATGGGGTTCCTGGCTTTCAGCTTCTGCTCCTTATGTTATAGCCCCGGTTGAAGTTATTTTAATACTTTATAAGAAGGACTGGAAAAAAACAGGTGGAAGCAAGAAATCGGATATTGACAGAAAAGAATTTATGGATTGGACAAATGGCGTTTGGACTTTTATGGGAGAAAGTAAAAAAAGAATAGGTCATCCCGCGCCATTCCCGGTAGAGCTTCCACGTAGATGTATTAAATTATTTACTTTTGTTGGCGACACAGTATTGGACCCATTTCTTGGTAGCGGTTCTACCTTAGTTGCAAGTTTTTTGACAGGCAGGAATGGCATAGGTGTAGAAATTGACAAAAACTACTGTGAGCTTGCAAAAGATAGATTGACAAAAGAAGCTAAGATAGATCAGTTTAAATTAGATTTAAAATAATTCATCCAAGGAGAGATGAAAGAATGGAGAATAATGATTTAGTACAATCTGATTTGATAATGGAATATTTCAAAAAACATTCTAAAAAAGAAATCGCTCATCCTGAAATTGTAGATTGGGTTGTGAATGAATACAAAAAAAGAACAGGAAAAGTTTTTCGAGATCCTGACAGGGCAATAAGGAAATTATCGCAGGAGGGACAACTAATTAAAATTAAAAAGGGAGTTTATAAATATGACCCTGATTTTGTAATTAATAAGGCATTAGAAGATTTTACCATAGAACAGAAAGAAGCTATTTTTAAAAGAGATAGGTATAAATGTGTAGTATGTGGTCGTGGAACTAAAGATGGAGTAGAAATACATGCTGACCATATACGCCCAAAAGATTTGGGAGGTAAGGCAGAAATAGAAAATGGTCAGACTTTATGTGCACAGCACAATTTTCAAAAGAAAAATTACAAACAAACAGAAACAGGCAAAAAAATGTTTATTAGACTTTATGAATTAGCTAAAAAATATAAAGATCAAAAATTGAAAAAATTCTGCAAAGATGTATTGATGACATATGAAAATCATAAAATTAATTGTCATATAAAGTGGGAAAAATAAAAAATTGGTAGCTTACATTTGAATTTATTTAATCTATTTTTATGAATAAAAATGGAGATAAAAATGAAAATAGAAGACGAAAAATTGAGTGAAGAAGAATTTATTGAAGAGGATAACAAAGATGAAGAAGAAAGCCCAATAAAAAAGGGTGGAAGTAGAAGAGTCGCTACTTATCCTATTGACTTTACAATAGATTCTATAAATAATCAGATAGAAGCAGATAATATTCTACTAGATGAAGATTTTCAAAGATATTTGGTATGGGATGAGAATAAACAAAGTAAATTGATCGAATCTCTTTATTTAAATATTCCTATACCAGTTTGTTATTTTGCTGAACTTGAAGATGGGAAATAT
>Ga0210049_1001729_pt1 | contig 20630 bp, 17 predicted proteins | sample CryGeyCG2014_300_2_FD_183964 | JGI IMG/M metagenome (GOLD analysis project Ga0210049, IMG submission 183964) | Groundwater microbial communities from aquifer - Crystal Geyser CG06_land_8/20/14_3.00 (SPAdes) (version 2) | ecosystem: Environmental > Aquatic > Deep subsurface > Groundwater | place... | reverse complement strand
AAAATAATATTATTTCAACAATTTTAAATATTGTGATTGAGTTTTATGCTCAAATCTGCTAAAATTTGTAAAGTAATCCGAGGTGGTGTAATGGCAGCACAATGGATTCTGGCTCCATTAATCTAGGTTCGAATCCTAGCCTCGGAACCATGGCCTCGTCGTCTAGCGGCCTAGGATATCTGGTTCTCATCCAGAAGATCGCGGGTTCGATTCCCGCCGGGGCTACCAAGATAATTTCGAAAATGAAATAATAAGATTGCTGTCGGCGATTTTATTTGTTTATTTCTAAAAATGGCGCTAAAATAAAATTAGTATGAAATTTAATTTCAAAGCTTTCTTTCACAAACACCACAAACTGATACTAATTGTGGCAGTGATTTTAATTGTGCTCATTGCAGCTATTGCAGTTATTTATGCCAGCAAGCATCGGGCAGTAGCGCCCTCTGACGGACAACAAAAAACCGAGACGCCAGCCAGCACTCCGCCGCCTGAGGAAGCGAAAAAAGAGATTGCTAAAAATCCGCCGAAACATAAAGCTTCCGGCAATATGTCCGGCAGCGCAAAAACTAATCCTGATGGCTCACAAACAGTATCAGTTTTTGAAGGCAGCAGTAATCCGGGTGACTTGGGTAAAGCGCAGACAGCCGGCCCATCTGGTTCGATTGCCGGTATTGACTACATTGATGAAACCGGCGGCCACCCTGGCCTTGGCGACGAATTAAAAAATTATTTAAGCAGTGCTTTGCTCCATGCCGGCGAGGTTTCTTCACTTTACGCCGTCATTTTGAAAAACGCCGGTGATACCGGCTGGGCTGGGCTCTATTCAGCAAGTTATACTCAACAACCCAATGGAGATATTACTTCAGCTTGGGGTTACATCACTTTGAATTCCTATTATTACGAAGGCAATCCATATTTTACTGATTATATGAAATTGATCTTGTCTCATGAATACGGCCATCATTACACCTTGTATTATAAATGGGTAGTCTGGGATCTAGGCGTTGGCGTCCGATTTCCAGATAGTTATTATGACGTTCGCCCGCTGTCAAAAGCGACCACGGCGCCGGATTATTCGCTCGGTTGGAGCAACTGCGATTGTGAAATTATCGCTGAAGATTACTCATATCTTTACTCCGGCTACGGTTATCATGCGATGGCTGGCACCTACGGCTATCCGTCGGCTGGCACTCGAACTTGGTTGATCAATGAACCAAACGGTCCAGGCGCGCCGCCAGCCGGTGATAATCCGCCAGCGGTTTCTGTTAGCGAACCAGCAAATGGTGCGACTCTGTCCGGATCAGTGAATTTCGCCGCCACGGCTTCCGACGACAACGGCGTTTCCAAAGTCGAATTTTATATTGATAGCACCTCAGTCGTCGAAGATACAAGCGTACCATATAGCACAACACTAAACACTACAAGCTACGGCAATGGTGGTCATACTTTGAAAGCCAAAGCATTTGATACTGCCGGTCAGAGTGCCGAATCATCAATTTCAGTAACAATTAGCAATACCGGCGGCGATTCAGAAAATCCCTCGGTCAATATCGTCAAGCCGGAGGGAAATCCATATTCCTGGACCTCTGGCGATCTTTACATCAAAGTCACCGCCTTGGATAATGTGGCGGTGCAAAAAATCGAGCTCTATATTAATGATTATTTAGTCGCAACCGAAAATGACGGCTTGATGGAGCGCATTTGGTCCTGGAACAATGTTGGCCCGGGCACTTATATTATGAGAGCCAAAGCCTTTGATACCTCGAATAATACCAGCGAAACTAGTATCACCATTAACAAATCCTAAGCACTAAATTCTAAACTCTAAACAAATTCAAAATTCTAATGTTCAAAATTCAAAACTATTTTGAGTTTAGGATTTAGGTCATTTGAAATTGTTTAGGATTTCGATATTCGGATTTAGGATTTGATTTAACGGCCGCCTTTGTAAATCACATAGTTAAATAGATCTAGAATACTACCACTCTGGCGGTCAATATGGGCATCGATCTCTCGCGTAGCGCCAGCAAAATAGCCGATAGAATTGATATTTGTAGTTGGAGCAAAAACCAAAGCCGGATTGTTGACATTGGTACTCTCTCCCTGGGCAAAACCGAAAACAAGGTCAGCATTTCCGCTCCCGCCAATCGGCTTTAAGCTCATGCTTTTGATCTTGAGGGCGCTGATATTCATCTTAGTTTTTAAATCACTTGGCGGCGCAACTGGTGCATAAACTCCATTAGTAATTTGGATGGGCGTATCAGCATTTGCGATGCTGCCGCTGCAGGAAGGGTCTTTAAAAAGTGCGGTGTATTCATCTTGGGTGGTCGGTGTTAATTGCTCCTGGTCAATTTTTAATTTAACTTCAAGAGCTCGCGCCGAAGCGCAGGACGCTGTCCAGCGCCAGAAGAGATAAATACGATTTTTTATTTGATCAGAGGGATAGGCAATAGCAAAATCTTTCTCCTCATCTTTTACAATTTTGTCAAAAGAATTAGTAGATCCGTAATTTGGATCAGCCAGGTCTTGGGCATCAAGGACGCCCAGGGGCGAGTGGAGATCTTCGCCGTAAAAGTTCGCTCTATTATAAACTCGCAAATCATAGACCTGCTGTCTGCTCACTAGAGTATATCCCAGCGGCACGCCGGTGTCCTCTTTGTTTGTTCGCATTGGAGTGAGGTCGAGAAAGTTACGGAAAACGTTTGCTGGAACTCCCGGAGTGGTATTATCAGTTGGGATTTGGATATTTTTATTGAAGCGGTAACGCAGAAGTCCTTCCTCAAGCCCTGATTCAGCAGTATAATATGCAACTAGACCATTACTATAAGTCTCTGAAATGTTAATTTGTCTAAGAGCAATAGCATTAATCCCCAGTGCTGCAGAGCCGATAATGGCGCAGAGTAGTATTGCTACTAGCAAAGCCGTACCTTTTTCCCTTTTTTTGCCTTCGTGTTTTCGTCTCAAGATCCCTCCAAGATAATTTTATCAGCTTTATTTCAACTGCGAAATAACTATTCGATTATTTTGCTCGCCCTTGCAAAATTTCTAGGCGCTCTTTTTTCCTTTCCGCCTTCGGCGAAAAGCGCTTGCCTGCCCTGAGCGAAGCCGAAGGGCGACCGTCGAAATTTTGAAGGGCTCGCGATTTCGTAATTCATTGTTTTATCAGTGTACAAGATCCGTGTGGTTAAACTCGCTCCAGAACCATTAGTTCACCCAAGGGGGTCAGCATTGAATAGATTTTAATTTTCTCACTCTCTGAAAGCGAAATGATTTTTTCATCGGGCAGCAAGTCGGGTTCTGGGATGGACAGCGATTTTATTTTCTCAATTATCACCTGGTGTGAAATTTTGGGGATGTTTCGGCTCGCTAACGGCTGATTTTGCGCTAGGTAGATCAGACGGCTTATCTCTTTCTCTGGCCGAATTTCCATTTTCTCGGCTCCAAGAGTAATCATTTCCTGAAGGAGTGCTTTTGTCAAACGTGAAAGAGGTGATCGTTCGTCAGTAAAATAGGTGGTATTTCTAGCTGAGACAATGTTTATTTGGACTTCAAAGGGATTTCTTCGCTTGGCTCCTAACTCTTCTGGTTGTGGCACAGGAATAATTTCCTCTGGTTCTGGCTGGGGATGGCCTTTGAGTTTCTCATATTCGTCGTCAGTAATAGCGGTTGACCCTGCCCGACTACGGATTTTCAGACTCGGTTTCCATTTAATAACATCAGTTGGCGGCATAAAAAATTTCTTTTTATCGCCCCTGGGGCTGCGAATGATTTTTGCGCCGTATTTGGCGACCAAAAAAGTTCCGAAGTTAGAGATCGTTAATTTTCGATCTCTTGCCAGACCCTCGGTCATAGTTGCGGTTAAAGCCGCAATAAATTTTGTGGCATCGTCGCAAGTGAATTTAATGCCCTGGCTTCTCATCTCTCTGGCAAGTTGTGCAGCATAATCCTCTTTATCCATCCTATCTAACATTTTATCACAGTCATTGTGAAAAAGATGTTGATAAATTGGGGATGGTAAAGATGGTTGCTTCGAAGTTGTGAGTCTGGCAGATTAAATTTATCTCGGTGCTTCTTCCGAAGAGGTCAAAATAATGATCCTTGGCAATAATTGGCTATAATAAGAGTTGCAATCAATTTCTAAAAGGAAGTTCCAATACTGACTCGACTACACTGACCGGGTACTGACTAAATACCGTCAGTCAGTGAAAAGTCAATGTGATAAAGTCAGTGATAGAATTACAACTTATGAGTTTCTATCGCAAATATCGTCCGCAAAAATTTGCCGCAGTCATTGGTGAGAATCATGTCCGTGATACCCTTTTGACCGCAATTTCCGATAATAAAGTTGCCCACGGCTATCTTTTTGCTGGTCCACGAGGAATTGGCAAAACTACAGTTGCACGGCTTTTGGCTAAGGCGATTAATTGCCAGAAGCGAGAGGAGCTAAATAAGGCTGGTAGTGGTGAGCCGTGTGATGAGTGCAATTTCTGTAAAGAGATAAAGTTAGGCAAAAATCTTGATATCATTGAAATCGACGCTGCCTCTAATCGAGGAATTGATGAGATTAGAGAGTTGCGGGAAAGAGTTAAATTTGCTCCTATCTCTGGCAGATACAAGGTTTATATTATTGATGAAGTTCACATGTTGACTTTGCCGGCCTTTAACGCACTTTTAAAAACTCTTGAAGAGCCACCCGCTCATGCAATTTTTATTATGGCAACAACTGAAGCCCACAAAATACCAGCGACCATTCTTTCTCGGGTTCAACGCTTTGATTTCCACCGCATTTCCAAAGATGATATTGTCAAAAATCTAAAAATGGTCGTTAAAAGTGAAGGGTTAAAAGCTGCTCCTGAAGCGCTTGAGGCTGTTGCTGTTGCCGCCGAAGGTAGCCATCGAGATGCAATTTCTTTGCTTGAACAGATAGCCTCGCTGACTCCCGACATTGCTCTAGCCGATGTTAGAACTGTTCTGGGGTTAGCCAAAAGTGAAGAAATTTTGCACATCGCTGAACTTATTGCCGCTGGTAATTCAAAGGAGGCTATCAGCGTTATCGGAGAACTAATAGCCCAAGGAGTCGAAAGCAATCAGATCATCAAAGAGTTGGTGGAAGCTTTTCGGCAGCTGTTACTGACAAAAATTGCTGCCCCCGAGACTACTTTTGAGGTGACAGCTGAACGAATGTCTAAACTTAAAAGTTTAGCTCACAAATTTGATGCCGAAGCAATCAACAAAATCCTCGGCGTCCTGATCTCTGCCAGTCAGCTAGTTAAAGAGACCTCGATCCGTTCGTTGCCTGTTGAGATGGCAGTAGTCGAGAGCTGTGCTCTCGTCGAAAATTCTAAATCCGAAATTCTAAATTCTAAACAAACAAAATCAAATTCGAGACCCGAAGCAAATTCAAAACCGGAGATAAAAAAAGAAATCTCAAAAGAGGATCCAGGAGTAGCGGTCGAGCAATCAAGTAAAAGTGCAATGGAATCAGTTGATGATAAACTTTGGAAAGAGATCATTGACAAGATTAAACCGCATAACCATTCACTCCATGCACTGCTCCGAGATGCTTATCCAGATGGGACCATTGGCGATGATTTTATTTTAAGTGTCCGATTTAGATTTCATCATGATAAAATCTCCGAAGCTAAAAATTGCCAAATTATTGAGGAAGTTTTGCAGGAGGTGTTGGGGAAAAAGCTAAGAGTAGTCTGTAGGATAGTAGATAAAAAAACTAAAGAACTGAAAAACATATCCGCCTCGGCTCACGCCGTGCGAGACGGGAAAACCAAAGAACATGGAAAAGATTTAGAAGCAGCCGCAAAGGAGATATTTGAAACGGAGTAACAAACTCAAAAGTCGAAAATCAAAACTTAAACTTCAAAATCAAAAATATTAGTTTAAAAGTTTTTAGTTTCAGTTTTGAGTTTTGCGTTTTAAGTTTTAAGTTGAAATTATGGCTAATCGCAAGAAAAAAGACAACAAGAATCTCGCAGTTGGGGGCAAGCTGCCGCCGCAAAATCTTGAGGCTGAAAGTTCAGTCATCGGCGCGGTGCTTCTAGATAAGGAATCGATGCTCTCTGTGGTTGAGATTCTCTCACCAGAGGATTTTTATGATCAGCGCAACGCGACAATCTTTCGGGCGATTTTAACTCTTTTCGAAAAGCGAACGCCAGTTGATATGGTTACTCTAACTGATCAATTAGAGAAAGAAAAAGAGCTCGAAAATGTTGGCGGCTCAAGTTATATCGTCTCTTTAGTTAATGCTACCCCTTCAGCAGCTAATGTTGTCCATTGGGCGAATATCGTCCGCGACAAAGCGATTTTGCGCCGTCTGATTACTTCTGCGGTTACTATTTCTGATCTTGGTTTTGCTGAAGAGGAGGAGGTGTCAGCAGTTCTTGATAAGGCTGAACAATCACTCTTTGCTGTTTCTCAGCGATTTTTCCGCCAGAAATTCATCCCGATAAAGGATGTCCTAACTGAAGCCTTTGACCGAATTGATAAAATTCATAAGGAAAAAGGCGTGCTTCGAGGAGTGTCGACTGGTTTTCGCGATCTGGATGCGAAATTGGCTGGTTTGCAGAAGTCAGATTTGGTCATTATTGCTGCCCGGCCGTCGATGGGCAAGACCTCGCTGGCGCTAAATATTGCCGAGCATGTTTCAGTTGAAGGAAAAATCCCGGTCGCATTCTTCTCGCTGGAAATGAGCAAAGAGCAACTGGTTGATCGTCTGATCTCCTCTCAAGCCGGCGTTGATTCTTGGAAATTGCGCACCGGAAATCTCTCGGATGAAGATTTTCCAAAGATCGGCTACGCCATGGGCACTTTGTCCGAAGCGCCGTTTTTCATTGATGATTCACCGGGGATAACGGTAATGGAAATTCGGGCCAAAGCCCGGCGCTTACAACTCGAGGAGAATCTGGGGATAGTTTTTGTTGATTATCTCCAGCTGATTGAGGGCCGAAAATCTTCAGGCGACATCAATCGAGTGCAGGAAATTTCGGAAATTTCCCGATCGCTGAAAAATTTGGCTAGAGAGCTTAATGTCCCGGTAGTGGCAATGTCGCAGCTGTCCCGTGCAGTTGAACACCGGCCGGATAAACGGCCGCAACTCTCGGATTTGCGCGACTCGGGATCAATCGAACAGGACTCAGACATTGTAGCCTTTATTTATCGCGAAGATTATTATGACGACAAAACCGAGAAGAAGGGGGTTACTGAAATTTTAATTCGCAAACATCGCAACGGCCCGATCGGCAATGTCGAACTCTTTTTCAACGCCGAGCAGATGCGCTTTCGTGATTTAGCAAAACGCCCGGCCGGCGAACCCAGAACGGATTATGGACCGGAGGATTAAATATTATTTGTCTATTCTAAATAAAAGAGACCTCCGCCGGGTGCGAAGGCCTAGGTCTTTTGCCTTTTTTCTTCTCCCTCTTCCGATACAGGGCGATTCCGATCTGCTCTAGCCACTGGCGGCCGAACATCACCCTGTCTGGTTCTGTCGGCCCGCCGTAATGTCGGCACTTGCTTGTATCGCCCTTGGCCAGGTCAATGAGCTTTGCCCGAAGAGTTTCTCGATCAACCTTTTGCCAGTCATAACCGAGGAGTTCGCAGATCCGACGCCAGTCTTGGTCATACCCCTCACCGGCGCATAGCCAGGCATTCTGTCTGTACGCACCTGACTTGACAAGTTGCGGTCGGAGGAGTTTGCCCTTGATTCTTAGGTGCTCCTCGGCAGTAAGCCGGAACACGGTTTGAGTGTGCCCTTGCCAGTTCTGAGGGCGTTCGCACTTGCTGACCGTCAGCTGACCCTCGTTGCGCCTGACCTCAATCCAAGCAGCCTGCCGGGAAAGAGTGCTCCGGGTTCTGGTACTTAGGTTGTCTGGTAGGTGCAAATCTGTTTGGTAGTAGCGGCCATCCCTGCTCATCCTGACGAGGATGAAGCAGCCGTTACTAGCGACTTGGTCTTCTTGCATGCTGCTCCCTCCTATCGGGTGATAGTCGCCTGAGTGGCTAGATCATAGCAAAATGAATAAAAAAATCAAGCCCGAAGCTTGATACTTTATAAGAGGAGACTGCATTCCGCTATTTCATTTTTTGCCAGAGAATATATGGATAACGCAGGGCTTTCATAATTGCAGTCTGGAAATTACCATAGTGTTTTTGCCAGTAATAATCCTGGCTTTTATAGTAGTATTTTTTCTTCTCTAGTGATGTTGAACTTTGGCCTTCGTAGTGAATTAAGCGGGCGGAAGTTAATACCGCGTTTTTGTAATCGGCTTTTACCAATCTTCGGCAGAGATCTTCATCCTCAATATACATAAAGAAATTCTCATCAAATCCGCCGAGCCGCTGAAAAATCTCGGACTTAATCATCATCACGGCGCCAGTGACCATGTCGCAATAGAAAAATTCATCGTGAATAATTGGTATCTTCCCAGCTTGGCGGCGTAAAAGCACAGTCAAAAGAGTTTGGAATCGGCCGAAAAAATGCCGCTGGAAGTTTTTGGCGTCACGCCTGCCTGCCGAAGCCCTGTCCGTCCGACAGGCGGGTTCGGCGCCGGCGGGTTGATACAAAAGACAAGTCAAGGCGCCGATTTCGGCGTGTTTTACCAGAAAATCAAGCATTTTCACGATAGAATCGTCAACGACTTTTACATCAGGGTTCAAGAACAAGAGATATTCACCTGATGCTTCCTTTACTCCCAGGTTATTGCCGGCGCCAAAACCGAGATTTTTTTTCGCCTTAATAATTTTCAAATTCTTCAAGTTGTGGTGAGCTTTCTTGATTTTTCCCGCTGCGCTACTCTTAGAATCATTGTCGACAACTATTACTTCAAATCGAACAGTCAGGAGGTGTTTAGAGAGATCAGAGATCAGCTTGATGACAAAATCCGTGCTTTTGTAATCAACAATAATGATTGATAATTCTATCCCACTCCGCCCAACTTCGCCCATAGGCTTCGCTGGACTTCGAGGGATTTCGCGAACTTTAGAAATTTTGGTGCTCATTTTGCCCATTTGTTTTTGATTGAGATTAGATAATCGTTAACCATATTTTTCGGCACAGCATCAAGAGCATAGGCGGAGAGAAGGTAGAATCCAAGGCTAAGCAGGATGCTGATTACAAAATACAAGCCGATTGCTTTTAGCAATAGAGCAAGAATAATTGCCAGGAATGCTGAGGATAGAAGTTTAGCAGCGCGAAAAAAATCCATCCGCACCGGGAGCTCCCGACTGACAAACGTATAACCGAGAATTAGAAGCAAAACTTCCGAAGCCAGTGTTGTTGATGCCGCGGCCAGATAAGAATATTTCGGGATAAAGATGATATTAGTGGCGATATTGAAAGACAGAACGATAACTGAAATCCAGATCAGATATTTTCGCATATCTTTAGCGATCATAATCTCGCCAAAAAGAATATTCAAATAAATAAAAATACTGGCAATTGAGAGGATAATAAGAACCGGGGCGCCGCCAATGAATGAGCTATTGCTGAGAAAGACAATGATTTCTTTTGAAAATGGGATACTGACGATAGCAATGGAGAGCGACATAAAAAACAAAAATGTCAGCCCTTTTGTAATTGCCCGGCTAGCTTTTTCCTTGTCTTTTTCGACCGAAACAGAGAGAAGCGGTTTTAGAGAATAGGCGAGAAAGGCAGCGGCGAAAACCGTGGTTTCCAAGACTTTGTAGGCAACGGAATAAATTCCGACCTGATCCGCACCTTTGAAGTAAAAGAGAATCAGAGTGTCAACTTTAAAATAGAAATTGTTGACAATGAAAACGATACCCAGAGGAACGCTGAGTTGCAAAATCCAGCGAATAATTTGTGGCTCATATAGAAGCCTAATCCTGACTCGATTGGCGGCATAAAAGTATTTAATCAGGAAATTAACGGCGGCGCCAATTGAGACAGAGGCAAGAACAAAATAAAATCCGAGGTTAAAAATAATTGCGAAATAAACTGCCGCGACTGAAATAACTCTGGAAATCACTTCAGCAATTGCTGCCTTTTTCATCTCCAAGCGATACTGGAAATACATGTCATAGATACTGGCGGCCAGATTGAAGATTGGGAATACAGCTGCCACCAGTACGCCTCTTTTGATTTCCGGCGGGTAGTCGGTGAAAGCGACGATCAGATAGGCAATAGCAACGGCGAGTATTGCCGAGATAATTCTGACAGTAAAAATATTGCCGAGAATCTCCCTAGTTTTTGCTGGATTTTTGGAGATCTCGCGGACGCCGACCGAAAAAAGGCCAAAATCAGCGATAGTGATGAAAAAGCTTAGGTACGTGATGACGGTGTTGTAATATCCTGTGCCTCCAGGACCGAGGTAATTAGTAACTAGCTTGATGGAAATCAAAGATAGCGCCAGAACTATCACTCTGCCGATTATTTGCGTCAGCACGTTTGAGGCAATTACATTTGATTCTTTTTCCACGTTACAAATTTATAATTACTATTTCGATAGTTTCTTTAAGAGGCCGGCGAGGTAGAAATTGAAAGCCAAGCCAAGAAATCGCGGCAGGAAAATTCGCCGCTCGATCCAGCGCTCATCTTTGATAACCGCGGCGATTTGTCCGGCGATCGTCGTCCAATAAAAATCCTTTTTCACTTCTTTGATATTTTTTTTAATTGTTGCTGTTAGTGTCGGATTGTCAATAATCGCCTCGGCGGCGGCGGCAATTTGCTTTGGATTTTCAAAATCAACCACACGGCCAAGATTTTTTTCTTCGCAGAGCTCGGCGAAAGCGTCACCGCGAGTTAAAATCATCGGCAGCTCTGCCCAGAGATAATCAAGAATTCTTGTTCGGAAGGAAAATCGGGTTTCAGTGTTATCAAAATGAGTTGATACACCAATTGCTGCCTGCATCAAATAATCAGCCCTTTCTTCATAGGGAGTCCAGTCAAAGTTGAAAAAGACGAATTTATCCAAGAGTCCTTTGTCTTTGGCGTAGTGAACCGCCTCATTAGCGGTTTTCATTTTTTTAATCAACGAATTCGGGTGCTTTGTACCTAAAAAAAAGAGTTTAACATCCTTGCGCCTCAATGAGATTATTTCAACTGCCTTGATGACAGAAAGAGGGTCGAACCAGTTCCAGATGCCACCGCCCCAGTAAAGAATCTTGTCTCCCTTTTTAATCTGGGGAAATTTTTGAAAAATTGCCTCGGGATTTTTGGCTTTCGGCGGCTTATGGTCAAGCCCGAAAGGAGCAAGAGTGATAAAGTTCTCCAGATTCGGCGAGGCGTCGTGAAATTTTGGCGTAAGAATTTTTCTACCCGAAAGTACGCCTACATAGTAATCTTTTTGCCGTTCGCTGGCGCAGAGGATGTGATTGGCAGCTGATATCTCCAAAACTAGCGAGCAAAAAATGAAATCAAAGATCGATTGCCGCCAACGATAGTTATCATCTTTTGTGCACTCAAGTACTTCTATTAATAGCGGATCGTAGAGATCGGCGATAAATTTGATGCCCCTTTTTTTCAGTTTATAAAGAAGCGGCGGGTAAAGACTTTGGGCAATAACAACATCAAGATTGACAACTTTTTTCATCAAATCGAAGCTGGATGGCCGAGGGTCAAAGGGAATAATTTTGATATTTTTTTCCACCAAGTCAGTAGAATACGGCACAAAAAGAGTAACGTCGAAAAATTTGACCAGCGCACGTGCTAACTCTAAATAGCGAATCCCCGGTCCAGCCATTTTTGGACCAACCTTATCGGAAGAAATCAATCCGACTCTTTTTTTACTTTTAATCATTTCTGGCATATAATAATTCCGTAGCTATCGTAGCTTATTTTCAAGTGTTATTCAACTAAAATGATAAATAGAAAAAGAAACTCGAAGCGGAATTTGGCTGCGATGTTTTTGTTTGTCTTAATTTTTTCGTTTTCATACGTTTGGCAGGCGATTGTGCCGGTCGGTTCGGAAGCGCCTGATGAGGGGCAGCATATTCAAATGATCTATTTTTTGAAAAACAACCGGCGAATTCCAGTTTTTGACCGGGAAAAAGATATTTTTAAAACCTTTTTCTTCAAAACCGGTCTCTACGGCGGTGTTTATTACTCGATGGCTTATAACTCGCCGCTCTCATACTTGCCGTTTGTCCCATTTGCCCAAGGCAAAACCGATTCTGGAGGTAAAACAGTCGTTTTGCCGCTAAGATTAATCAGCGGCTTGTTTATCGGGCTATTTTCCGTTTTTTTATTCTTGGCTTTGTTTAACTTCAATCGCCGAAAGCTTTTTTCTGCTCTTGGCCTTACGCTTTTTATTTCACTTATCCCACAAATTATTTTTACTTCGTCTTATGTCAATATTGAACCGATCGCTTTATTTTTAAGCGCTTTAAGTTTATACTTTTTGTCGTTGATATTTTTGCAACCGAAACCGGCGAATTATCTATTTTTGGGGATTTCACTCGGATTTCTGGCACTTTGCAAAGCAAATTATCTAATCGTCGTTTGCTATTTGGGAGTAATTGCGCTTTGGCAATTATTCCGCGCTATTACTACAGTTCGGCAAAAAATTATCAATTTTATGCTGATCGGCCTGCCGATTTTTGCCTTAAATTATTGGTGGTGGGTTCGCAACATCAAACTTTATCATGATCCGATTATCATCAACCATATTTCGACTCAAATCAAAAGCTCTTCACCGGCTTGGTTTATTACTCCCTCGGAAGCAGGGGTTAATTTTTTTAACATCTTCAATTTTAATAATTTCAACCTTTATGTTTTCTCCGGTTTTTACGCTTATCTTGGAGCTGTTCGAATTTTGTTGCCACTTTTTTTCTACTGGGCTTTTTACATTGCTTTGGTTGTTTTGGCTTTGGTCGGACTTTGGTCAATAATCAGAAAAAATCGCCGCGATTTGCCATTGTTCCTCTTTTCGGTTTTTATGATAATTTTAGATTTTGCGATTTTTATTAACAAAAACCTGACTGATTTTTCACCCCAGGGTCGGCACCTGTTTCCACTTTTAATTCCCTTGGCGTTGATCCTTATTCTTGGATTGAAAAATTGGCCAGGTAAACTTAAAGAATATTTTTTATCTTCGATGGTTATCATTAACTTTGTGGCTTCTCTTTTAGGACTTTTTAAAATTATCAGCGGATATTTCGTTACTGGTTTGACTTGGGTGATTCAAACCGATTGGGCGAACAAGATTGCCTGGGTTTTTACTTTTAGTACTGATTCAGCAAATAAAATAGTTCCAGACTTTACTTTTCATAAATTTACCCTAGAAAATTATCAGCGACTCTACTTAGTTGTTTATAACGAGAATCCGAGATACTCGATTTATTTCTCGCTGTTATGTGTTATATTATTTATTTTTTCCTCTATAATGCTGGCGAGATTGTTGTTTGCAAATCGCAACGAAAAAATATCACGACCTGATATGGTTAATTGATCGCACAAAAGAGGACTATTTGGCGGTGTTTTTTCTTCTTCGACGGATAATTATCCAGAGAACTACCAGTCCGATAATCAAGACCCCACCGACTATGTCGGTGATCAAAAGCCACTTGTTTTGGGTAACATCGGCGATAATATTTGCCGGGGCGTAAATATCATCGGAGGTTAAAATATTTATTGCTCCGCCTTTCGCCTGGCTGATCTCAAAAATTATCTCATCGCTTATTGGTGTCAATTTCAACTCCTTTTGCCCCTGGACAGTTATTTTGTAGTGTCCGGCCGGAATCAGCCAATCAATCTCCAGAGCGAATTTGCCGTCATTGTCAGCCACGGCTTCAAGTTTTTTGCCCTCTGGCAGCGCCGGCGCCGGCGTCAAGGTGATCTTTGCCGTGTATCCGATCTCGGTTTTGCCGGAGATCTTGACGCCAGAAACCGTGCCCTCTTTGACATCATTGACAAAATTATTCGTTTTTTCGATTTTGATCTCCGAGGGCTTTGCCAACGTTTCGTCAATTTTGGCATCTGGCACTTTGATGTTGATTTTGAAATGCGTTGTGCCGCCCCAGCCGTCAGCGTTAATCGCCCGGATATGGAAATAATAGGTTCCGATTGCTTTGTCGGGATAAGAAATTGAAGTGTCGGCTGAAGTGACTTTTGTCGGTGGCGTAGTGTTTTCGGTTTGATCTAGTAAATAAGAAAAACCAGTAACTCCCGAAGCTTTTTTCCAAGCAAGATCAATTTTTGTTGCCTCATATGCCTGGTTTTGGTCGGGATGTGATGCTGATGTAACGGTAACTGATGCCAATTGCGGCGCCTTGGCGATGGAAAAACTGGCGCTGCCAGCGCCGGAGCCGACATCAGCGCCGGCATTCGCGAGTCGAACTGAAGAAACCGAAACCGCGCCGCTTCCGATTCCAGTGGCTTTGAGTTTTATTGTTGCCACGCGCAATGAATCGGTTGCCGGAATAATCATGCCGATAAAGTGGGTGCCGTTGGCTGGAATTGAGGTCCAAGTTGCGCCGCCGGCAGAAAATGAGCTAATGGAAACCGGCCCGGAAACTGAAATTGTCCCCTCAAGCGCGTTAAAAGTTGCGCCGGAAGCGCTGACTGTGACGCTAAAACTCTCGCCAACAACATGACTGCCACCGCCTGAAGCGTAGATACCACCGGCTGCAAATGATTTGGTTGGTAACCAAAACAGAGCCAGTGCCGAAATCAGTAGAATTGATATTAATTTTTTCATTATCCCTCCAGATATTATTATGTAAGACTTATGTTCCCCAAGCGCTTGCTAGCGTAGAAAGATCCAATAGATCAACTACTCCGTCGTGATTAAAATCAACATCAACATTGGCAGTTCCCCACCAAGCCGCTAGAATTGACAAATCCAGCAGGTCGATATTATTATCGCCGTTGATGTCACCGGCTTTTTTGGGTGGTGGCGGTTGCGCCGGAGGAGACGAGGGAAGGTAAGGACCAGGGGATGTTCCGAAAGAATAACTGTTATAAAATATATTCCAAACATTATAAGCACTGTAAAAAACATAAGGCGTATAACGATAGATTGAAGCAGTAGCTTGGTTGGTTAAAACAATCGAGTAGCCATCGCCGGAAGTATAGGAGGCATTAACTTGATAGTAAGGTTGTGAATAGTAAGTACCCCACCAATTTGAATCCTTAGCGGCAATTTCATAGTTATATCGCAGTTGCCAAGCTCCCCAACCGACTTGCATTGCAAAGCCTTCGGTTGAATCCCTGCAATTATTGCCGTTGTTATCACCAGTTACACCAGTATAACAATTATAACCCATTGCAATATTAACTCTCAAGTCCGGGTTTGGTGGTACACCGTCAACCAGGCCTTCTTCTTTTTGGAGAAAAACAATAATAACTTTTGGGTTAATCGTGCCAGTCGAGGAGCTGATGGTAACTCCATGGGCTGTTCCAACCGCTGCGTCATAAAGTCCATGGGCAGCATCGTAAATTATTTGTGCCGCGCTACGATTTGCGCCAGTCGCGGAAGTATCAATGTAGCTTTGTAGGTATGAACCATGTGTGGTGAGAAAATCTTGTATTTGTTGGGCTGTCATTGAACCTGTGTCAATAAAATCTTGATTACTCATCACAACATTAAGTTGGCCGGAATTGACGAAATTATTCTGCGAATCATTTAGGGCCAATGTTCTTTGAGCTCCTAAAAATAATAATCCAAAAATCAAGATTAAGGCAGAAAGAAAATTTATCCAGCTTTTTGTTTTAATTTTTATCATCAAAATTACTTATTAGACTATTCAATTTTGAATTTAGCAGTTCATTGTCGGGATCAATTTTCAACCCGGCTTCCAAAGTTGCTTTGGCGTCATCTTTTCGGCCGAGCAAAACCTCGGCTTCGGATTTCAAGGTATAATAATTTATCACTGACGGATTGCTGGCGATTGCTTGCGCCAGATCGGAGACGGTTTTTTCATACTCCTTGTTTTCAAAATCCTTAACGCCGAGGGCGTAAAATTGTTGATCGGCGCTTAACTCGGAAGTTCTATCGTTTTCATTTTGCGTTTGCTGATTATCGTTTGAAAGATCTTCAGACGGGGATTTTTTTGCCGATTTGCCGTTGGTTTGCAGGAAGGAAATTCCAGCAACGATAAAAATCGCCGCAAAAACAACCAAAATTAGCAAATAATACAAGCTACCGCTTTTGTTCTGATTCATATTTTGCCTATATAATTATTATAGCACTTAGGTCAACATTTGATAATCGCTCGGAACGCTCGTTTCTAGCCGCTCGAGTTTTTAGGTCAAATGGAGTATTGTTTGATAAAATTAGGTAATACCTAATTTTGCTAATGCCTAAAATAAAAAAGCTAGAATAAATCTATGAGCGACAACATTAAAAAATTTAGCAATGTCTTAATTGTATTGTTTTTTCTTTTTTTGCCATTTGAGCGGTTGCTGACATTCGAATTTTTTGGCTTGACGGCGAAAATTTCCTTTTTCCTTTTGATGATTCTGGTTTTGTTTTTCCTCGCCAAACTGCCGCGGATTAAATTCGCCCCGGAGGAGAAAATTCTTTTGCTATTCGGAGCAATTTCATATCTTAGCGCTTTTTGGTCGATTGATTTTAAGCGTTCGCTGATAATCTCGACAATTTATCTTCTAGTTTTCTTTGGTTTTTTTGCTCTCCGGCGGCAGATTAATGAAAAAAATAGCGAAATTATAAAGTTAATCGTTATTTATTTTGGCGCCCTGCTTTGCCTTTTTGCCCTTTGGCAGTATTTTGCCGATTTGTATAATTTGTCGGCTTATACTTTTCTCCGCCCGGAATATCAGAAAGTGGTTTTTGGTTTCCCGCGCCCGCAGGCGACATTTTTAGAGCCGCTGTATTTTGCCAATTTCCTCTTGTTGCCGACATTTTTTACAGCGGAGAGATTACTCAAAGATAAAAAGATTTACCCATTTATGGTCATCAATTTGTTTCTAATGATGCTGGTTGTGGTTCTAACGCTTTCCCGCGGCGCTTATTTTGCTTTTGCTTTTGCGGCGATAATTTTGGCAATTTTTATCATCGTCAGATTCAAAGAATTTATCCGCAGACTTTGGTTGACGGTTTTTATTGTTCTTTTGGGAATTGTCGCCGGCGTGATGCTAATTTATTTGACGGTGCCACGACAGAATTTTTCACTTTTTGTAACGCATAGCGGAATTTCCGATGCCGCTACCGGTGGATCAACATTGGGGCGACTTTACACATCTGAATTAGCTTTAAGTCAATCCCTAAAGTATCCGCTTGGCATCGGTGCCGGCGCTTTTGGCGCTTTGCCAGAGTTCGATAATTTATATGAAAAAGGAATTTATCAAACAGTTGGGAGTCTTTATCCGGAAATTTTGGTCGAAGAAGGAGTTTTGGGATTTTTACTTTTCGCCGCCTTTATTTGGCTCCTGCTTCGCCATCTCTGGAAAAGCACCGCGTCGGGAAAACCTGTCTCGAGCACAGCCGAGAGATTGGAGGGTCTAATTTATTTAGCCATTCTTCTGGCAATTCTCGTCCAAGCCGTCTCTTTTTCCTCGCTCTACATTCTGCCGATTTGGGCGTTTTTTGCGCTTGCGTGGCCAGTGCCTCCTACGAAATTACAAATTTAGCGAAAGTACAAATAAGGGCAAAATTGAATGGTTTCTCGTTTTGGTCTGGCCAAAGACGAATCGGGCTTGACAGGAATCGAAAAATGATCTATACTTTTTGCAGTTCCCAGACTGGAACTATTCGAGGAGGCGAACCTCTCCGTTTTGTCACGGTGAAATCGCCGGAGGAACACCCGAAATGTCTCGGACCACCCTCTCACTGAATACGCAAAGACGGATCATGGCAAGGATTGCAGAGAACTTGCCCGATGACCTACCCGAAGAAGATGCGCTGAGGTGGGTCAACGACTGCGCCGAGCTCAAGAAGGGATTGCGAGGGCTGTTGATGCCGGAAATCAACTGGTTAGACCAGCTGGTTCAAGCAGAAAACGACATCTACAGTGCATTCCTTGTTCGGGGTCAGGCGATTGATTTCTCGCAGTTTAAGGCGACGCTTAAGAGCCACGGCGAGGAGCACATCAGCCGCTGGATCCAGCTTGGCCTTGAGCCGCACTTTCTGCCGAAGCGGCAATTCCGACAGGACGAAAAGCTTCGCGGCTGGAAGGTCAAGCCCAAGAAATGGTTCTGGCAACAGATGGCGGCTTGCACGATCAAGCGCCGCAACGTCGCCGGTGAGCTGGTCACGGTCACAGAAGCTGGTTTCGATGGCGACACCGTCCTCATCGATACCCGGTGCAAACCGGCGTATGATAACGGGCGGCAGATGTTTGCCGACGACGAAGCCTTCCTTGGCGGGCTAATCGAGGATCTTCGTTCGAGGGGCGAGATTGCCCGCTATGATTCCGGTCAGCAAGACAGCAGATTCGGTGTTTCGTCTCTCGAATGGGACGAACAGATCCGCCCGGCGCTCGAAGCCCGGCCGGAGTTCAAAGGAGTGTCATTTCGACTGGAGTTGGCGATTGAAGCCAACACTATCCCTCAGATCTACGGGCGGATGCCGCGCCACAAGGACGGCCAGACTGATACCTGGGTCTGGTATGAGGAGTTTTTCGAGGGCGCCTCTCGCCGTTTGGATGGCGGCTCTTCCGACGGCGGCGGTCTTGCGCATGTCTGCTATAGCGAGGTGCACAGCCGCTGGGACGGCGGGGCGGTTCGTCCCCTGGGAGTTGTGGCCATTTTGCCGCTTGGATCTTAGGTCCTTTCGGCAACTTGGCTCGCTCCAGAAAATCATACGGGATCGGTTTCGGCTGATCCCGTTTTTCTTTTTTCTAAAACTTTGGTACATTGACTTTGGAATTTGCATTGTTTCCCCGGCTACGGTTTGGGAACAATCAAATTCCCCTTGTTTGGAAAACGTTTTGCGGCTACGGCTTCAGAACCAATGCCAAAAAGGAAAAGAAACTCCTTGTCTGTTCTTGGTGAAGATGTCGCCTCGGCGATTGCTTCCAAATAAAATTCAACCCCGAGAGTAATCGAAGGGCGGTGGCAATAGATGAGAACAGACAATTTTCGAGGACGCCTCTAACCGTTTGAATGGCGGCAATTCCGACAACGGCGGTCTTGCGAATGTCAACTGTAACGAAGTGAACAACCACTGGAACAACAGGGCGGTTCGTCCCCTGGGAGTTTCTCACAAAACGCGTTTAAATTGCGCGGTTTGTGTTTTTCAGCCAGCCACCGATCATCCTGCCGATCTCTTGCAATTTTTCTTCAAAAGAAATATATTTTTTCTGGTTAATAACCCTGGTATCATAACAAAGCCGAAAGAGGATTTTCAGAAAGTCGGTTTTTGTTGAAGCAGCCTTAAGCCCGATAATTTTTTCCTGAGCCGCTTCAAAGCTTATTCTTGAAATAATTTCTAAAAGATCAACAATCGTGTTTTCCGTTTTAGCTACCAATACTTGCGATTTCTTGGGAAAATTGTCAATTTCCAGATAAAATTCTTTGTAGGAATCGTAAATTTTCTGGAACAAAGGGATTTCTTGCATGGATGACTCCTTTCTAAAAATTATTAGCTTGGAAAATTTGTTTTTGGCTTGGAAGGAATTTCGGCGAGGAAAGCGGAAAAAAATTGATGTTCAGATTTTTGAGCGAAATCTTGAAGACAATTTGTTTGCTCTGCACCAAAAACTTGCAGATGGTATTTACCAGCATGGAAATTATACCTCATTTTACATCACCGATCCAAAACGGCGGAAAATTCATAAAGCTTGCGTTCGTGACAGAGTTTTGCATCACGCAGTTTACCGAATTCTATATCCGATCTTTGACAAAAGTTTCATTTATGATTCATATTCCTGTCGGCTAAAGAAAGGAACGTACAAAGCGATTGACCGTTTGGAAATTTTCGTCAGAAAAATCAGCAAGAATTATTTTGGCAAATGTTTTGTTCTGAAGTGTGATATTAAGAAGTTTTTTGCCAGCGTTGATCAGGGGATTCTTTTGAAAATTATTGAAGGGAAAATATTTGATCCCGAAACTTTATGGCTGGTTAGAGAAATTATTGAAAGTTTCAATTCAAGAGAGAGAGAGAGAGTACCTGCCTGCCGGCAGGCAGGAAACCGGTCTGCCGATCGGCAACTTAACCAGCCAGCTTTTCGCCAATATTTATCTAAATCAGTTTGACCAATTTATTAAACATCAGTTTCGAGTCAAATACTACACCAGATATACTGATGACTTTGTCATAATATCAAACAGCGCTGAATTTTTGACTAGTTTGATACCGAAAATCAAAAAATTTCTGCTGGATAATCTAAAGCTAGAATTACATCCGGACAAAATTATCATTCGAAAACTCCGGCAGGGAGTTGATTTTCTCGGCTATGTTGTCTTGCCTCACTATCGAATTTTGCGGACAAAAACGAAAAAGCGGATGTTGAAAAGAATCGATCAGAAAAATTTAGCATCATATTTGGGACTTTTAGGACATTGCGCAGCGGATAAATTGAGGAATTCAATAAACAAAATTTGTGCTAGAATTAGAGTATGATTCAAATGTTGGTTCTAATTTCGCTGTTTCTTATTCCGGCCTATATTTTTCGTTTTTCAATCGTTGGGATTCCGACAAATGTTTTTGAGATCGCTGTTCTTGTCACTTTTATTTACTTTGTTGTCAGCTGGATCA
>Ga0210049_1001719_pt1 | contig 20695 bp, 18 predicted proteins | sample CryGeyCG2014_300_2_FD_183964 | JGI IMG/M metagenome (GOLD analysis project Ga0210049, IMG submission 183964) | Groundwater microbial communities from aquifer - Crystal Geyser CG06_land_8/20/14_3.00 (SPAdes) (version 2) | ecosystem: Environmental > Aquatic > Deep subsurface > Groundwater | place... | reverse complement strand
GATGGTTCACGTCAAAGATCAACAACGGCATCCTTGAGGGAATCAATAGCCTCATCCAAGCAGCCAAAGCCAAGGCAAGAGGATACCGTACTGTGAAAAACCTGATCACCATGATCTACCTCATTGGAGGTAAACTCGAATTCAGGCTACCCACATGAAACAGCGAGGAACCTCTTTTTTTGTAGTAAATCACGACAAGTATTCCATAAAACATTGAAATTGTAGGCATTTATTTTCCTCATTAGTACTCTTTCGTCAGTTTGTCCAGTTCTGCCAGCGAAAAGACGGGGCCATCCTTGCAGACGAATTTGTTACCCACATTACAGCGGCCGCACTTTCCGATGCCGCACTTCATCCTCATCTCCAGAGAGGTGATGATATTTTCCTTTGAGAAACCAAGATCGAAGAATACCGGCAGGGTAAAACGAATCATGACCGGCGGTCCGCATATCACCGTCACGGCGTTTTCCGAACTTGGCGCCACCTCTTTGCAAACCGTGGGGACAAAACCTTCTCTACCCTTCCAACTTTCATCGCCCTTATCAACAGTCACGTTCAGGTTGATATCGTCTCTCGCCTCCCAGGCGGCAAGCTCATCCTTGTATATCAAGAGTCCCGGTGTCCTGGCCCCATATACGACGGTAATATTCCCGAAGCGGGAGCGGTTGTCCTTATGGAGTATATAGACGATGAGGGACCTCAAGGTGGTAAAGGCAAAGCCACCGCCGACAACCACGATATTCTTCCCCTCGAGATAGTCAATGGGCCATGAATTCCCCATGGGACCTCTGACCCCCATGCGTGTTCCCACCTCCAGGTCGTGGAGGGTGCTGGTAACAATCCCTGCCTTCTGCACGGTGAATTCGAGATAGCCCGGCTGTGTCGGTGATGAGGCGATACCGATAGGTGATTCCCCTTTGCCAAAGATAGAAAGTTCGGCAAACTGACCGGGAAGATATTTAAAGTTTGCCTCGTCCTCGCTATTGATAAAGGCAAAACGAAAGGTCTTGATGTCCTTTGTATCAACCTCCGTGACGATATTTACCACTTCAACGGGTATGGGTATGTATGGATTTAGCATTACCATCTCCTGCCTTTATAATTTCGCAATATCTTCCACTATTTTTCTAATGTCTAAATTAACAGGGCAATACATGACGCACCTCCCGCATCCGACACAGGAGATCGCCCCAAAGTTGTCCACATAATACTTGAATTTGTGCATGACTCGCTGCCGCCACCTCTCCTTCTGTGTCGTTCTCGGATTGTGACCCGATGTCTCCAGGGTGAAAAGCGGGTACATACAGGAATCCCAGTTCCTTATCCTGATGCCGTCGCTTCCCTTCGCCTCGTCACTGATATCAAAGCAGTGACAGGTGGGACAGAGATAGGTGCAGGTGCCACAGGCGAGACACTTTCGGTGGATTGTCTCCCAGAAGGGATGTTCGAAATTGTTATCCAGTATCGGTTTGATATCTTTTGCCGGTATGTGCGATTTGATCTCTTTTTCCGCCCTTTCCGCGATTTCTTTTTTCAGGGTTTCCTCAGCTTCTCCGGCCTTCGGGAGGTCTCCAAAGTATTTGAGAAGTTTTTCTCCGCGAGAGGTGATGAATTCCACAAGGTAGTTATCACCTATGTCCATCAACAGTATGTCGGCACCTTCTCCCGAGGTCGGGCTTCCATCAACGGATGTACAGAAACAGGTGGAATAGGGGGGATGCACACAGGCCATGGAGATTACCGTTGTTTTTTCTCTCCTGGCAATATAGTAGGGGTCTTTGTATTTATCCTGTTCGAAGAGCATATCGAGGAGCGCAAAGCTGCGGGCATCACAGGGGCGTACCCCAAAGAGGACAGCCTCCCTTACTTCCACTTCACCCGTAGAGAGTTCCATACCTTTGCCGGTTCGGGTATATTTCATCATTATCTCCGTACGGGGGAAAAAGAAGGTCTTGGGGGCGTTCCTTGAATTTGAAAAATCAAGCAGGGGTTCCCTTCCTTCTTTCAAGGCCATAAAGAGGACATTATCCTCTTCTTTAACCGGCGCATAGACCAGCATCTCCCGGGAGATGTTCTTGATAATGCCGGCCAGTTTATCTTTCTTCAGTAGCCTCTTTTCCATATCTTTCCTTTCAGGTTGTTTAGGCTGTAGGCTGTTAGGCTGTAGGCAGTGACTAACAGCCTACAGCCTATCCCCCTAAGCAGTTAAAGCAGTCCTAAAACACTCAGGAGGGGCGCCGGATCGGTGTGGTGAAGTTTAAACCAGTTTTCCGATCCCGCAAGTCCCAGCGCCAGGGCTATCAATTCGGTAAAATAAAAGACGGGAAGTCTCACGTTTTCACTGGCCCTCATGTCCAGATTGGCCATACAGATGGGGCAGGCCGCAACGAGACAGTTTGCCTCGGCTTCTCTGGCCATGGTCATCAATTTATTCACCATACGCGTCACGATATTGGTTTTACTGATGGTGAGACTACCGCCACAGCAATCAGTCTTGTAAGACCAGGGACGTGCATCGGCGCCGAGACAGTTCATGATGCTATCCAGCATAACGGGATTTTCATAGTCATCGAATTCACAGACCTCCGGCGGTCTCAGCAGGAGGCATCCATAGTAGGAAACCGGTTTGAGGCCTGTCAGTTTCTTGGTTACCTTTCCCTGCAGGGTCTCAAGACCTATGTCGTTGTAAATAATGTCAATGGGATTTCTCACGGCTATAGAGCCCCTGTATTCCCTGCCGGCGATACCTTCCACCTCGGATTTTAAAGCGCTGTCTTTCTTGAGATGGTAGTTAGCGGTCTTTAAGCGATTGAAGCAGGCGGCACAGGGGACCATCACTTCCGACACATCAGCGGCATCCTTTTCGGCAGCGATAAGGGTTAGCGCGGGAAGGGCAATGGAAAGCTTAAAATTGGTACTATGGGCAGAGGTAGCGCCACAACAGCACCAATCATCAACCTCTTTCAGTTCAATCCCCAGGGCGCCACATACAGCCTTTACCGATTGGTCATATTCCTTCGCCGTGCCGTGGAGTGAGCATCCCGGATAGTATGAAACTTTCAACAATCGCCTCCTTAACTTTACTCTTTATGAATGCTTCGTCTTTTCAAATACCTTTTTTACGGTCTTGATATCTTTTGTTCTCGGGGGCAACAGGGGAAGTTTGCCTTTCTTGAACATATCTATACCCATGGCCATATCGGAGAAGAGGTCCCCCGATTTTAACTTGTACTGCATCATCATAAGGGGTTCATTGATCCGCCCCCACAATTTGACGCTGGAAAGGAACGCCTCATGGAATTTCAGGATATTCTTTTCCCCGGCGCCGACGCCTGATTCAATGGCCATTTGCCTTAAGGCATCCATCAGGCGGGCGATATCCACCTCATTGGGACAACGGGTAATACAGGTCTCACAGGAGACACAGAGCCAGATTGTTGAACTGTTGAGAACCTCGTCCCGCTTTCCCATCTGAATCATCTTGATGATTCTGTTTGGGTTGTATTCCATAGCAAAGGAGAGGGGACATCCCGCCGTGCATTTCCTGCAGTGGTAACACCTCTGGATGGGAACACCACTGATCTTTTCATTCACTTCTTCGAGAAAGGTTGCCATGATTACCCCTCAAGTCTTATTTCGGTGTAAAGATAAAATCTTCTTTGTCGCTTTCCTTGAAGGCGCCAAGCATGGCCGGTTCATCCGGCGAGATACCGGCCCTGTGCTCAAACAGCTCAAGAGCGTCCTTATCTAATTTCTTCAAGAACCTTCGCAGATCCACACCCATGGGACATACTGCAATGCAGGAGCCACAATCTACGCATCGTCCCGCCATGTGAAAAAGCCGCATCAACTGAAATACCTGCGTGTCGGACCGGTCCTCACCGATGCCGACCCACCGCGGCTGGCTCTGTTCGACAAAACATACCTTGCAGTAACAGGACGGACAGGCATTGCGGCAGGCATAACAGCGTACACACTTATCCATTTCCCTGGTGAAGTAGTTCCACCTTTCATCCGGGGAGAGCTTTTCAAATTCATCCACCCTGGCGTATTCCTGGGTGACATCCATTGCCGGGGCATGATCACCTGTCATCAGATCAGAAATAAGGGGATTGTTGAAACGGCAGGCAAGGCAGTTATCGGCCAGCGCCTCCTTAAGAGGGATTTTCCGTTCGCCGGCGGCTGTCTTTACCAGGACGGAATCTCCTGCTACAGATGCCTCGAGTATCTCCTCACCCGCAATGAGGGCGTCCATCTTCTTCCTGTCCACATAGCCGGTGCAGGGAACACCGAGGATCACGATATCGTCCCTGTTATACTGCTTTTCCTGAAGATGGATTACCAGTGAGCGGGTTGTGCATCCCCTTGCGACAACACCTACCGTCTTTTTTGTTCTGTCTGCCGGCTTAAGGCGCTTCTGTGATTCCCTGTGCTGTGAGAGGAGGTCGTGGACGAACTTGGCAAGATTTTGCACGCAGAAGGCGTTCCAGACAAGTTTTTCAGCGTCTTCGGGATCGGTAATAAAGCAGGGCGGGGCAAGAAGGGGAAGGGTGCCTTTTTCATACCCTACGATAATATCCGCCTTTTTTTCCGCCAGCAATTTTTTTGCTTCTTCACGTAGTTTCGTCTCTACATTTTCCACAGTTTCAATTCCTCAAGATTTTGTAACTACTCAGGTGTTTAGACTGAAGGCTGAAGGCTGAAGGCTGAAGGCTGAAGACTGAAGTGTCCTAAAAGTCTTCCACCTTCAGTCTATCTACCTGAGTAGCTGCCATTTCTTTACCAGCTTGCCCGCCGGACCGAGGGCGGTAACGGCTGCCGTGACGGCTTTTATAACCTGGGCAAAGCGTTCCCCCTCAGATGCCGATACCCAGGTAAACATCGTCCTGTCACCTTCTACGCCGATATACGAAAGGAAACGCTTTAACATGGCGAACTTCCTTTTGGCGGATAGATTCCCCGTCAGGTAGTGACATTCTCCCGGATGGCAGCCGGAGACGAGGACGCCATCCGCCCCCTCCTGGAGGGCCTTGACAATAAAAAAAGGATTGATCCTCCCCGTACAGGGGACCCTTATAATCCTCACATTCGGTGGATACTGTATTCTGCTTATCCCCGCCAGATCCGCCCCGGCATACGTGCACCAGTTACAGACAATGGCTACTATTCTTGGCCTCCAGCCTTCAACCGGTTGATTTTCAGTCATATATTCTCCATTCAAAAGGCACTTAGCTGTGCCAGGATTTCCTCGTTGGCAAAGCCGTTCAAATCAACGGCGTTCATCCTGCAGGATGCCGTGCAAATCCCGCAGCCCTTGCAGAGGACGGTATTAACCACCGCACAACCCTCGTTGGGGTCCACCGCGATGGCGCCAAAGGGACAATTGGCCTCGCAGAGTCCACAGGCCGCGCATCTTTCCTTATTCACATAGGCCGTTTTCCCCTCGGCCTCTATATAATCCTTGGTGAGGATGGTACAAGCCCTCGAAACGGCGGCGTTGGCCTGAGTTATCGCTTCACTGCTGAATTTCGGACAGTGGGCAAGCCCGCACATGAAGATTCCATCAGTGGCAAAATCAACGGGCCTTAACTTTACATGGGCCTCGAGGAAGAAGCCATCCTGATTGGTCGGCACCTTCAGCATCTTGCCGATGGCATCATTTTCAGGATTGGCGACGGTGCCTACACTCAACGCCAGGATGTCTGCTTTGATCTCCACATTTTCATTGAGTACCGGATCAAAGACGGTTACGGAGATCTGCGCGCCATCGCCGGCGACCTCCGGTTTCCTTTCCTCATCGTAACGGATGAATTTCACGTTTGCCTCGCGCGCCTGCCGGTAATAGTCTTCTTTGAATCCGAACGTCCTGATGTCTCGATAGATAATGGTCACATCCTTTTTCGGATCGGCGGCTTTCAGTTTGAGCGCATTCTTTACTGCCTCGCTGCAACAGTACCTGCTACAGTAAGGCCTTTCGGCATTCCTCGAGCCGACACACTGGATCATAACAACACTGCCTGCCCCCGAAATCCGGGGATCTTTCTCGTGGATAAACTTTTCCAGCTCTCGCTGGGTGATAACCCGCTCGTTCTTCCCGTAGAGATATTCGTCCGTCTTGAGTTCGTAGGCCCCTGTAGCCACAATAACGACACCGTGCTCAAATGCCTGTTCACCGCCTCCTGTCTCGATAGTGGTCCTGTAGTTTCCGATAAATCCTTCAATCTTTCCGATCCTGGCCCCGGTGAATACATGGATCAGAGGATTTTTCTCCACCTGCTTTAAAAGATCATCCAGATGTTTCCTGGTATCCAGGCCTTCGAGGGTATAGTAGAGATGTCTGTAATTTCCACCAAGTTCATTCTCCTTTTCCACCAGATATGACACAAAGCCCTGTTGCGCCAGCGAGAGCGCCGCTATAATGCCGGCAAGCCCTCCCCCGATAATCAGCGCCGCATGATTGACACCAAGTTGCCCGGGTTTTAAGGGTTTCAAGTACTGGGCTTTTGCCACCGCCATCCGGACCAGGTCCTTGGCTTTTTGCGTTGCCGCCTCCGGCTCATTCATGTGAACCCACGAATTCTGATCCCTGATATTGGCCATTTCAAAGAGGTACCTGTTGAGACCGGCCTTTTCACAGTTCTCCTCGAAGAGACCCTCATGTGTCCGGGGTGAGCAGGATGCCACCACTACCCTGGTCAGGTTATACTCCTCAATTATTTCTGCCATTTTAACGGCCGAATCCTGAGAACAGACAAAAAGACCCTCGGTGGCATAGACAACGGAAGGCAATGTCTTTGCATATTCCACGACGGCAGGGACATTTACCACCCCACCGATATTGATCCCGCAGTGGCAGACGAAGACACCGATCCTTGGTCCGATTCCCCTTATATCCTTTTCTGCGGGGGTCTCTTTTGGGATGACCATCGTCCCCCGCTGTGCAGCCAGCAGTCCCTCTGCACAGGCGGCGGCGCCGCTGGCTTCCATGACTGTTTCCGGGATATCCTTGGGACCTCCAAAGACACCGCAGACAAAGACACCTTCCCGGGACGTCTGAACAGGGTTAGAAAGGACGGTCTTGCAGAAGCCGTGCTCTTCTAATTCTATACCCAGGCTATCTGCCAGTTTTGCCGCCTCGGGAGGGGGTGTGAGACCAACGGAGAGGACCACCATGTCAAACTCTTCCTCCACCAGCGTTCCGTCTTCCTGGACATATTTGATGAGAAGATTTTTCGTCTGCTGTAATTCCTTTATGGTGGAAGGCATCGAACGGATATACCGGATGCCGTATTCTCCCTTAGCCCGGTTGACAAAACGATCAAAGTCTTTGCCGTGGGCGCGTATATCCATGAAGAATATGGTAGGTTCCAGGTTTTTCGCGTGTTCTTTCCCGACAATCGCCTCTTTTGTCGCATACATGCAGCATACGGATGAACACCAACTGTTGCCGCAGGATACGTCTCTTGAACCTACGCACTGGATAAAGGCGATCTTTTCCGGTTCCTTCCCATCAGAGGGCCTCTGTATATGACCAAAAAAGGGACCGGAAGCGGAGAGGATTCTCTCAAACTGGAGGCTCGTTACCACGTTTTTATAGATGCCGAATCCGTACTCTCCCCGGAGAGGGGCATTAAAAACCTCAAGCCCCGGTGCGGCAATGACGGCGCCAACCTCTATGGTTTCTTCTTCAAAACCCATATCGTGATCAATGGCGTCGGCTACACAAATATCCACGCAACGGTAACATTCGGAGCAGATTCCGCAGTTGAGGCATCGCTTTGCCTCATATACGGCGCCTTCCTCACTCAAACCGAGGGCTGCCTCATTCTGAGGGGACTTCTTTGCCCCGGCGGGAAGCATGGGCATCTCGACACGTGCCGCCTTTTCTATGCCGCTTATATCGCCTCTCTCGGCAAGCCCTTTTGTCCAATCTCTCTTACGGTCTGATGTGATGTCTTCACCACGCAAGTAACGGACGATGGAGATGGCCGCTTCCTTTCCGACGGCGATGGTCTTTACCACCGTAGCAGGACTGGTTTCCACATCCTGTGCAAAGACACCTTTCATACCGGTGGCGAAGGTAACCGGATCAATCTCCAGGTTACTCCATTCGTTGCAGGCAGTTCCGCCTCCCTCTGAGGAAGGGACAAGCTCCCTGGTCTGGCCCACGGCAGAGATCACCGCATCTACGGAGAGAGTAAATTCGGAGCCTTTGACCGGTGTGGGACGTATCCGACCGCTCGCATCGGGTTTACCCGGTTCCATACGGATACATTCGATACCGGTTACCTTTCCTTCACTTCCCAATATCTTGACCGGCGCCGCGAGGAGATCCATCCTGATCCTCTCTCCCTCCGGAATCTCCTCGACAGAGGCGGGTGTCTCGGCGCCGGAACTCTTGTAGAGGATAAAAGAACCATCGGGGGCGGCCATAATGGCGGTACGATCGGCGCCGGAACTTTTATAGAGAATAAAGACCTCCTTGGAACCGGTCGCCAGCGCGGTACGGAATATATCCATCGCTACATTTCCGGAACCGATGACAGCAACCCGATCTCCCAGGGAGATATTTTCTCCCGCCTTCGCCCGCTTGAGAAAATCGAGCCCCTCGGCGACACCCTTCAGATCTTTTCCCGGGATATCAAGTTTCTTGCTGATGTGAGAACCGACCCCGATAAAGATGGCATCGTACTCTTTGTGCAGGGCATCCATGGAGATGTCTCTACCTACACGTGTATTTGTCCTGATTGTGACACCCATCTCCTCGATGATCTTTATTTCGCTGTTAATGATCTTCTTGGGAAGACGGGATTCAGGGAAACTGAGGGTTGACCAGCCGGCGGCGAGGGTCTCGAATACGGTAACATGGTAACCCTCGATGGCCAGATAGTAGGCAGCAGAGAGACCAGCGGGGCCGGCTCCAATCACGGCCACCTTTTTGTCCTTCTTCTCCTTGACTTCGGGGATGTATCTTGTCTCTTCGTTTAAATCGAGGTCGGCCACGAAGCGGTGCAGATGCATGATGTCAATGGCTTCATCGGCATCTCTCCTCCTGCAGGCCCTCTCGCAGGGGTGGTTACAGATTCTACCGCAAACGGCGGGAAATGGATTGTCCTTCTTGATGAGCTTTAACGCCTCTTGGTACCTTCCCTCTCCAATGAGGGCAACAAAACCACAAACACTGATATGGGCAGGACACGCCGCCTTGCAGGGCGCTGTCCCTATTTTATCAATGGCAAAGGCAGCCGGTATCGCCTGGGGGAAATGCCTGTAGATGGCCTTTCTCATATTCAGAGTTTCATTAAACTCTGCCGGGACAGATACGGGACATACATTGGCACATTCACCACAGCCGGTACATTTATCAATGTCAACAAATCTCGGCGACTTTGTCAACTTTACTGTAAACCGTCCCGGCTGGCCTTCAACGCCATTAACCGTTCTTCTGGTGAGGATCTCCACGTTAGGATGTCGTCCCACTTCCACTAATTTGGGAGAGAGTATGCAGGCAGAACAGTCATTGGTAGGAAAGGTCTTGTCAAGCTGGGCCATGACACCGCCAATGCTGATCCCATTTTCGACAAGATATACCTTCATTCCGGAGTTTGCCAGGTCGAGGGCAGCCTGGATTCCTGCTATACCCGACCCCACAATCATCACCGCGCCGATTTTTTCGTTATCTTTTAACACTTCGTCACACCTCGAATGTAAGCACTTTTCTCCGTAGCGTAGCAGATGCTAATGTTGGCATCTGCTATCATGATTTGTAATTTCTGTCAAGTTCCATCTTAAAAAATAGGTAACTACTCAGGTTCAGGGTTCAGGGTTCAGGGTTGGTTGGCTTGCGTTCTTCATATTTCACTTGAAAATCCCCCCAGCCCCCCTTTTCCAAAGGGGGGTAAGGGGGGATTTTCATCGTCCTTTGTGAGCCGAAGGCTCATGGATGTTTCATTAGTCTAACCTTGAACCGTGAACCCCGGAACTTTGAACCTGAATAGTTACTTCCCGATAATAGTACCCCAGGATATCCCTGTAAGAGTAACCTTCACGGGCCATGGCGTAAGCGCCCCACTGGCTCATACCGACACCATGGCCATATCCTTTACCCTCAAAATGAACCTCCCGGTTATCACATGTCACGGAAAAAAGGGTGCTTCTGATCAATGTAGGACCTATCTTGAGCCTGAACTCGTTACCGCTTATGATTGTTTCCCCACCACTGTGGGACAGTTTAATCTTTTCAACCCTGCCCGAGGGGCTGACTTTGACAGGCATCAACCTCTCTATCTGACCTATGTTGAAACCTTTTTCATTAAGGGCTTTTCTGATCTCATCGAGGGGTAGGGAGAGTTTCCATAGATAATTCGGGACGTTCATGCTGTAATCATCACGAACCCCCTTCAGGTAGGGGAGCTTCACCGCCCATACATATTGGGCATCTTCCGTTATCCCTCCGCTATTTGCGTGAAAATACGGCAGAATTAGTTGACCATTATAGAAGAGCACCATCCCTCTCGTTTCGTCTACCGCCCGGTTCGTCCTTTCAGACTCCGCCTCTTTCCCCCCGTAAACCTGCGAGGTAATGGTAGCACAAAGATCATAGTCTCTGTTCCCGTTTCTCTCCCTCTGATAGATGGTATAGGTTCTCGATACCACCGCCTGGGCCTTCAGGGCTTCCAGAGACCATTCCCGGGACATCTCCTTCGGGACGACACCGTAGAGGTATGCCTCCAGCCCCACAACATTAATCACATCCATTTTCCCCTCGGCATTCCTTTGAATGATCAGTTTTCCACGGTAAGGTTTACCATTCAAACTTAACATACCGTCCCCTGTGGCAAGGATAATTATCCTGTCAAGATGTAAATTGTTGCCGGTAAGCCTTATGCCGTCTTCCGAAATACGGGGGAACACAGTTTGTGCCCGGATAAGGGTAACTTTTTCCTCAAAGTTCCTGACTTCACACAGGGAAGTTGAACTGACACGGATCTCCGTGACCCCGGACATAATCAGAACCCTGATATTTTCATGGGAAGAGGTCTTGAAGGCAGTTTCTTTTTCTGGATACAATTGGTATGTGTCCGCTTCTCGCATGGCCCGCCTGGCATCGTAGGAAAGACCTTTACAGGCAGATAAAATTAAAGGTAATAGCAAGGGTAATAGCGAGAGATAGCCGGTGATTAGGAATTTTCTTCTCATGATCGTATATCCAGGAGGGAGAAAAGAGTTAAGATGCCGGACCAGATCGTAAGCCGAGTTCTGTACCGCCTCGCAGTTACCCGAAAGGCGGCGATGATCATTCATCTGGGACAACAGTTACCTGCTGCCTCAAGCGACACGACCCGAGAACGTCGGGCGGGCCACCCTCAAATGTTCTCCTATTTTGTCTTGTTCCGGATGGGGTTTGCCAAGCTTTCCCGGTCACCCGGGAAACTGGTGAGCTCTTACCTCGCCTTTTCACCCTTACCCGCCGGATGGCAGGCGGTATATTTTCTGTGGCACTTTCCTTAGGGTTACCCCCAGTCGCCGTTAGCGACCATCCTGCCCTGCGGAGCTCGGACTTTCCTCCAGCCCGGAAAACCGGACCAGCGATCATCTGATCTACTCCAACACCTTAACAAACTTATCAGAATCCAGAAGAGAATCTGACTCCTTACTTCTGACTTCTGACTTCTGGCTTCTGGCTTCTGGCTCCCATTTCCTGAATAGTTAATGCCTCATCAATGGCTTGATTGGCTAACTTGTCTGCTGCCTGATTTTTGTCACGCCCTATATGCTCTACGATGTACCCGTCAAAAGAAGCCAGTAATCTTCTGACGTCTCCCATGAGGATTTTCAATTTGTCGTTCTTTACTCGATAGGCGCCATTGATCTGGTTAACCAGCAATTCGGAATCAAGAAAGATATGAAGTTTTCTGCAATGTCTTTTAATCGCTTCCTCCAGACCGATGATCAATGCCTGGTACTCGGCCAGATTGTTCGTGCACAAACCAAGAAATTTCCCGGTGGTTCCTAAAATATTTCCCTTCTCGTCTGTCAGGACAACACCGACTCCACCGTAGCCGGGATTCCCTCGGCATGCCCCATCGGTGTAAAGGTTTAAAATCGAATTAACCATTCTCACCCTTATTATACCAGTAAATAATACGGTTGCAATTAGGACAGGATAATAACGCTGAGAACTTTTGTAACTCATTATATAATTGAGGTTGTATATTCATGTGACAGCCATCACAAACTTCCTTCCACACTGACACAACAGCCAGACCATTGTTTACAGCTTTGATTGTTTCATATCTCTTGAGAAGATCGTCGTTTATCCGCATTCTGTAATCATGAATTCTCTGCTCACAGGCTAAAAGGTCGGCATCGAGGGAACTCATTTCTTCTTCAATTTTTTTCTTTCCCTGTTCATATTGCTGCTTATGAGTTTCAAGTTCTTTCTCTTTTGTTTTTAACACAACCTTGATTCCGTCAATTTCCTCCAGGAGAGAAATAATCTCATCCTCTATCTCGGAGTTTTTCCTCTCGATAGTTTCAATTTCTTTCAATATTGCCTGATATTCCCTGTTGGTTTTTACTTCAAGGAGGCGTTCTTTGGTCTTTTTCAGACCCTCATTTCCCCTCTTCAGTTTCTCTTCATCTTCCCTGTGTTTCCTCTCCAGTTCATCAAGTTTCTTCCGGTCTTCCTCCACACGCACATTGAAAGCTGCGAGCGCCTCTTCTAATTTTAGTATCCGGTTTGGCAATTCTTTTTTTTTGATATTTACTCTGCTCTGTTGTGTCTCAACTTTTTGAAGCTCTATCAAAAATGATAATTGTTCTCTCAATAAGCAGCCCCTTTCAGTTTCATCAACCCTTTCTTCCCCGATTGTTACAGATGGGCCCACCTGGGTTCGAACCAGGGACCTACCGGTTATGAGCCGGTGGCTCTACCAATTGAGCTATGGGCCCTCTTCTTATTTTATTATCTTTTTTTTTGTTTACTGTCAATTTCTAATTTTATAGTATAGAAATTTCCTTTTTAAATAACTTTAGGCACTTTAAACTTTAGCTCACTTTAGGCACTTAACTTGCTCTCTAGGGTTTCGATATCCTTCTCCGGGAGTGATTCCTAATTCTTTCCTCCTTTCCCAAGATATTAGCATCGAGCTGCCTTATCCGTTCCCTGGTGTCTGATAAAGCTACTATTTTCTCGGAAGGAAGATCGAGCCGCTCACTGATACCAAAACGCATTCTTAGCACCTTTTCCTCCCTTGGTGTCAGGGTGGTTAGTATTTTTCTTGTCTGTTCAACAAGGTCCATTCTTATCGTTACGTCTGAAGGAGACATAATCCTCTTGTCCTCTATGAAATCACCAAGATGACTGTCTTCCTCTTCGCCGATGGGTGTTTCCAGAGATATAGGTTCCTTGGCAATCTTCAAGACTTTTCTGACCTTCTCCAGAGGATACTCCATTTTGTTGGCAATTTCCTCAGGAGTAGGTTCTCTCCCCAATTCCTGAACCAGATAGCGGGAAGTTCTGATCAGCTTGTTAATCGTCTCGATCATATGTACGGGAATTCTTATCGTTCTTGCCTGATCGGCTATGGCTCGTGTGATCGCCTGCCTGATCCACCAGGTGGCATAAGTGGAAAATTTGTATCCCCGCTGATATTCGAATTTATCAACAGCCTTCATCAGCCCGATATTTCCTTCCTGAATCAGATCCAGAAACTGCAATCCTCTATTGGTATATTTTTTTGCAATACTGACAACCAAACGAAGGTTTGCTTCCGCCAGCTTCCTTTTTTCCGCCTCCGCTTCCTTCTCCCCTTTTTCTATAGAGATAACTACTTGCTTCAGAAAAGTAACAGAAAGTTCTGTTTCCTCCACAATCTTTTTAATCTTTCTCTTAGCTTCCCTGACTATGGTCTCATATTCCTTTAACCTGTCAATGGCGATTCCGGTCTGTCTGGCCACCCGTTGCTCTTCCTCCGGCGAGGTTTTCATACGAACCCAGAAATTTTCCATCTGGGTAAGGGGCATACCTGTTTCCTCTTTGCAAGAGTGAATGTCATTTTCTGCCTTCTCTATATCAATTACATAATTCTTGAGTCTTAAAACCATTCTTTCTATCTGTCTTTTACTGAACCTTACTTTCCTACACAGATGTACGATGGCCTTTCTGTTCTTCTCCAGTTCTAATTTAATGGCGTTTCTCTGTTTCTCATGAATCTTTCCGGCGCCTTTTACTTTTAACTTACGCTTAAGAATGGTATTTTTGTTGTCCAGGGCCGTTATTTTATCAATGAGCTTTAAGACCCTCTCTTTATGTGCATCTTCTTCTACAAAACCATCCTCATCTTCAAGATTATCCACGACATTCTTTATGCGAAGTTCCCCACTCTTCAATTTCGCACCGGTATCCACTACATTCTTGACGGAAATCGCCGTACTGAAGACAGCGGCCACAACCTTCCTGGCCCCCTCTTCGATCTTTTTCGCAATTTTGACCTCCTCCTCCCGGGAGAGCAGAGACACAAGCCCCATTTCATGAAGGTACATCTTTACCGGGTCCCCCATTTTAATAATGGTGGACATAAGATCATAGGCGCCTGCCTCCTTGGTTTCGTGAATTTCTGCCTCTTCTTCCTCCGTTGCTTTTTTTACGACGAGTTTTTCACCCTTCTCCGTATCTATAATGTCAATGTTTTTCTCACCGAAGAGCATGATAATGTCATCGATCTGGTTAGAAGAAACATCGGATGGCAGTAAATCATTGACATCATCATAGGTTAGAAATCCCTTTTCCTCACCCAGGGAGATTAATTTTTTAAATTCTTCGTGCCCTATTTTTTTCCCCATATCGGTTTCTCCCCCATGGACGTTATTCTCTTAATAATCTTTCCTTTTCCCTTTCCCTCAGTAGGTAGATACACTGATCCCAGTCATTTGCCTCCTCGGCCTTTACAAGCTTCGTTCTTAAAGTCCTGTCTTTTTCCTTATACCACTTTCGTTTGATCTGTTTTATCGTATCGGCAATTAACTGGTCGATTACCTTTTCATTGTAAGGGCTTTCATCGATCACTAATTTCAAAAGCCTCTCCCTGAGGGATTCATTATCAAGACGATTTATAATCAGGAAGGTATCCAGACCATCTGTATCCCTATTCCCACCGCCCCTGTCATGGGATTCATGCAATACTTTACCCAATGCCCTCAGTTCCTCGCTCATGAAGTAATCAAGGATGCCCGTTTCCAGGATGGCGGGGATCTTATCATGGTATTCCAGCATGATATGGATAAGACTTAACTCCACCTTGTCTGCCTTTGTGTCTGTGTGCCCTGGCGCCTCTGTGCCCTGGTAATTAGAGGGAGTTAAGGCGTGACGGACTTCCGTCTTTAGAAGCTCCTGATCAATACCGAGTTTTTCCGCTACTCTTTTTATAAATAGATTCCTCTTAATGGCATCATCAATATTGGCGATAAACGATACGGCTCGATGTACGGCATCGCTGGTCTCCTCGATGGCGCCACCCTTCTTGCCTATGATGTTTTCGATATAATAATCAACCATCGTCGGGGCGTGGGCAATGATCTCTTCTAAGCTTTTCCTCCCGTATGTCCTTACGTATCTGTCGGGGTCGTAATTATCGGGAAGAACAACGACCTTAGCCTGTACGTTACCGGCAAGGAATAGTTCGAGGCTCCGTGCCATACCCTTTTTCCCCCCTTCATCGGGATCAAATATCACAACCACATCTCCTGTATAACGCCTTATCAGTTTAACCTGATCCTTCGTCAGCGCCGTTCCGAGGGTGGCAATGACATTGGTAACCCCAGCATTAAAGAGGGTGACCATATCGAAATACCCTTCCACGAGGATGGCATAACCCTTCTCCCGTATGGCTTCCCTGGTTTTGGCAAGGCCATAGAGATTCCTTCCCTTTACGTACACCGGAGATTCAGGTGAGTTGAGGTATTTTGGTTCTCCGTCCCCTAAAATCCTTCCACCGAAAGCGATAACATGACCACTCACGTCCTCTATCGGAAAGATCAGTCTTCCCCGAAACCGGTCATAAAAGTCTCCTTTGTCCGTTTTGGCAATCAGGCCGGCCTGTTCGGCAAGTTTTAAAGGAACCCCCTGGCTCTCAAAAAAACCTCTGAGGTGTCTCCACCCATCCAGGGCAAATCCAAGGCGAAAGTTATCACTGAGGGCCGTATCCTGTATGCCTCTATTACTTAGATACTCTCGTGCCCCTTTCCCTGCCGGTGAAAGGAGATTTTTAGAAAAGTATCCTGCCGCCATCTGGTTAATCCGGTTGAGCTGTTCACTGATGCTGGCACGTTCCTTTTCCTCACGGCTCATGACCGTCTCCGGGATGACGACACCGGTCTTTCTGGCCAAGTGCCTTACCGCCTCGGGATAGGAGATGTTGTTTATCTTCATTAAAAAGGTAATAGCGTTACCCCCCTGGCCGCAGCCAAAACAGTAAAATATCTGTTTGTCGTCGCTAACGGTAAAGGAGGGGGTTTTTTCCTTATGAAAGGGACAGAGGCCAAGAAAGTTTCTCCCTGTCTTCTTAAGGGTGATATACTCTGAAATCAGATGGACAATATCTGTCCGCCCTTTTACCTCTTCGATCTTATCTGCTGGAATGTGTCCCTTCAACCTACTTTTCCTCAACCTGACGTCAGTATCGAAATCAGACCAGCTTATCCTTGAGGGTAAGCCTTCTCCCACCTAAAACATGCATGTGGAGGTGGTAGATAACCTGCCCCCCTTCTTCGTTACAGTTTATCACTACTTTGAAGCCCCTCTGATCAATGCCCTTGATCCTTGCCACCTCCTGCACGGCAGTAACCATGGCACTTAAGTAATCCATCTCTTCAGTCCCCACATCCAGGAGGGTCGGAATATGCCGTTTGGGAATGACAAGGGTGTGAACAGGGGTTACAGGGTGGATATCATCAAAGGCAATTGTTTTTTCATCTTCATAGACTTTCATGCAAGGCATGAGGCCATTGGCTATTTTACAAAATATGCATTCCTCCATCTGTTCATACCTCCATTGTAACTACTCAGGTATATAGACTGAAGACTGAAGGCAGAAGGGCAATAATCATCATTCATGACACAACAACCTGTCAAGGTATCTAAACGATTTTGGCTTTGTGTGGTCGCATAAGTTTTTCCCTTCAGTCTATCCACCTTCAGCCTTTGTACCTGAATGGTTACTAATATTTTTTCTCTGCGACCTCTGCGTCTTGAGCGAAGCGGGCGGTAAATCTGTCCTCTGACCTCTGACCTCTGACCTCTGACCTCTGTCCTCTGACCTCTGTCCTCTGTCCTCTGACCCCTGCCCGTATGGCATCCTCGAGGGATAATGCCCCGGTGTAAAGGGCCTTACCGATGATAACTCCCCTCACCCCAAGATGTTCTATTTCCGTGAGTCTCTCAATATCATCTATACCTGATACACCTCCCGATGCTATTACAGGAATAGCGATAGATTCGGCAAGGTTCTTCGTGGCCTCGATATTGACACCCGTTTTCGTACCGTCTCTTTTGATATCAGTATAAACGATGGCATCCAGACCATATCCTTCGTAACTTCTCGCTATCTCTATTGCGGAGACGGATGTCGTCTCCGTCCATCCCCTGACTGCTGCCCGGCCCTCACTGGCGTCAATGGCGAGAATGATTTTACCCTCGTAAAATTTGCAGGCATCTCTGACAAACCCTCTGTTCTTCAAAGCTGCCGTTCCTAAGATAACCCAATGAACCCCCATATCGACATAAGTATCAATGGTCTTCATATCCCTGATCCCGCCGCCAACCTGTAGCGGCGCCGTGACCTCTTTTACGATCCTGCGGATTACCTCCTGATTTCGGGGAGAACCGGCGAGGGCGCCATCAAGATCAACCACGTGGATACGGTTGGCTCCCTTTTCCTGCCAGGTTCTTGCCATCTCAACAGGATTGTCGGAATATACGGTAACGTGCCGGAAGCTTCCCTGAATAAGCCTCACGCAGGCGCCATCTTTTAAATCAATCGCAGGTATGATAATCAACTACTGACCCCTATCTCGACTCTTGTACGTCATATGTCCTCGAATTTTTGACATACGACTTACGACATATGACTTATGACTATGTTTTATGACTTACCGTCCCTGGGGAAAGGTTTCCATGATTTTCTCCATTCCCTCTTTTGTCAGTTCCTCTGCCGTTGCCCACCTTCCCCTGTGTTTAAAGAAGGAAGAGATAAGAAAAATATTTTCTAACAGTGAACTTTGTGTCCTGTCGAACGTGCCCTTCCATATCAGCGTTCCATCGCTAACCCTGACCAGATGTATATCGAAGGCCACTGAGGCAGGTTTTTCAACAGAATAAGGACGTCCCCTCCTCTCTCTGTAGCGGTAGACATATCCGACGACAATTCCATCCACTTCCAGTTCACTGCCCACCTTTTTCAATATCTCTAAAAGGGCCGTCTTAAAGGATTCAGCAGATATACGCCTGTAAATACCATTTACCCTTTCAGGCGGGATGAGATTGAATTTCCTTTGCTTCTCAAGCTGCTGAACAAATATACCTTCCACTACCTTTTCCGCATCCTCCGGAGATTTCTCGGTAAGGAAGATGGCTCCGCACAGGGGACAGCGGACAGTTTTGGTGTTATCCTCTTCCGGGATTATCTGTTGAAAGGGGACGACGGCAATGCGGCGCAAGGCAGGTTTCCCCTCCTGCGTAAGAGGGCTTATCGTATTTCCCTTGTGATGACAACCGGTGACAACAGCAAAAATAAGACATAAAAAAAAGAGGCTGACTCCCCGTTTTAAAAAGCTGATAATGTTGTCCAAATAACTAAACATCCTTATTCCCTAAATATACGACTATTGTTGTTGTTTAGAGGCTTCCCTTTGTAGACAGTACACCCTTTATCCGGTCGTGGAGGGATGATGCTTCTCTTATGGCGCGGGCAAATGCCTTAAAGATTGCCTCTGCGATATGATGATTATTCTTGCCATATATGAGATTGATATGCAGGGTTATTCCACTATGGTCTGAGAAGGATTTAAAGAATTCCCTTAGCAGGGCGGGATCAAAATCTCTGATCTTTTTGTTGCCAAAATCAGCATTGTAAATCAGGTAAGGTCTCCCGGAGATATCCACCGCCACACTGCATAAACTCTCATCCATGGGAACCACCGCTGACCCGTAACGTTCTATTCCTTTTTTGTCACCCAGGGCTTCTTTAATGGCTTCTCCCAGGCAGATTCCAATATCCTCGACGAGATGGTGATCGTCTATGGCAGTATCCCCTTTGCTTTTTACAGTCAGATCAAACAGACCATGTTTTGCAAAAAGGTCCAGCATATGGTCAAGAAAAGGTATGGTGGTAGTTATTTCGCCCCTTCCCCTGCCATTAAGGGTGATCTCCACCGATACTTCTGTTTCGGTTGTTTTTCTGTATACTTTCCCCATCCGCTTCATAACAACATCTTTCCTCTTAAATGACCTTATTCAGGGAATACTCGATAATCCCTTCCGCCCCTGCCTCCTGAAGGAGGGGGATCAAATCTCTGACGGCATTTTTGCCCACGACGGTCTCGACAGCGAACCAATCTTCTGAATGCAGACTGGATATCGTGGGCGCTTTCAGGGAGGGAAGCAAAAGGACAATTCGTTCGAGGTTTGCCCTGGAAACGTTTAACTTTAAGCCGACCTTACCCATCGCCCCCAGGGAACCGTTGAGAAGTATCCTTATCTGCTCTATCTTACGCCGTTTCCAGGGATCCTCCCATGCCCCATGATTGGCAATCAACTGGGTATTGGTCTTCATCAGTTCACGAATGATCCTTAACTTGTTGGCCCTGATGGTGCTTCCTGTTTCCGTAACCTCCACAATGGCATCCACAAGGCCCTCGACAACTTTGGCCTCTGTTGCCCCCCAGGAAAATTCAACATGAACATTGATATTTTTATCCTCGAAATATTTTCTTGTAAAATTAACCAGTTCTGTTGATATTTTTTTCCCCTCTAAATCCTCCAGGGAACTGATGGGGGAGTCTTCCCTGACGACCAGTACCCATCTTGCCTCTCGGGGCGATGTCTTTGAGTAAATAAGGTCCTGAACAACGACGATATCTGAATTATTTTCCATGATCCAGTCTTTCCCGGTAAGACCGGTATCAAGGGTTCCATCTTCAACGTACTTTGACATCTCCTGGGCCCTTACAAGGGTGCAGGAGATGTCCTCATCGTCTATATCGGGGAAATAGCTCCTGCTGTCGTAAGAGATACGCCAACCCGCCCTTTTAAACAGCTCGACGGTATTTGACTCCAGACTTCCCTTGGGTATCCCTAATTTCAACTTCATTTATAAACATTCTCCGGGGAAAATACCCTTTCTCCCACGGTCTCGACCTTTCCTGCGGACAGTCTTCTGTGGAAACATGACCTGTAACCGGTATGACACGCAGCTCCACCGATCTGTTGCACTTTCAGGAGAATGGTATCGGCATCGCAATCAATCAGGATATCCCTTATGAACTGAACATGACCTGACTTCTCACCCTTGTTCCATAAGGTATTTCTCGACCTGCTAAAGTAATAAGCTCTACCGGTTTCGAGCGTTTTTAACCATGCCTCACGATTCATATAGGCCAGCATCAGGACCTCTTCCGTTTCGTTATCCTGAACGAT
>Ga0210049_1001718_pt1 | contig 20696 bp, 18 predicted proteins | sample CryGeyCG2014_300_2_FD_183964 | JGI IMG/M metagenome (GOLD analysis project Ga0210049, IMG submission 183964) | Groundwater microbial communities from aquifer - Crystal Geyser CG06_land_8/20/14_3.00 (SPAdes) (version 2) | ecosystem: Environmental > Aquatic > Deep subsurface > Groundwater | place... | reverse complement strand
ACATCGACGGCAGGCACTTTACACCAGACGGATTTAACCCAGAAGCGCAACATTCGCGAGTGAATTTGGGTGGCGAGCTGTGGCAGCATCGGCACCGCTTAAACAAGCGGGCAAAAGCCGCGCAGGAGAACTGTGTCCGCGCAGGGTGACCTGTCTCGCGGGAGAGGATTAAACGCGGTGTAGAATGCGCGCCGTTCGCAGATCCTCATTCATGTCCTCATCCGTCAACTACCACTGGCGCATCGCCGGTTTCTATTTTTTCTATTACGCCTTCGTGGGGATGTTTGCGCCCTACTGGAGCCTGTATCTGCAATCCCTGCACTTCGATGCGATCGACATCGCAATCCTGATGTCGCTGCAGCCGGTGATGCGGATGGTCGCGCCCAATGTATGGGGCTGGCTGGCGGATCATTCTGGCAAGCGGCGCGAGGTGGTGGTCGCGGCGGCCAGCCTCTCCGCGCTGTTCTATCTGGGGGTGTTCGCCACCACCAGTTTCTGGGGCCTGTTTGCCGTCCTGTTCCTGATGAATTTCTTCTGGAGCGCCTCGATGCCGCTGGTGGAAGCGACCACGCTCACCTGGCTGGGCAAGAATACCGCGCATTACGGGCGGTTGCGCTCATGGGGCTCCATCGGTTTCATCCTGTCGGTGGTGGGTCTGGGCTATGCCTTCGATCACATCGCCATTGCCTGGCTGCTGTGGGCGGGGCTGGTGTGCGAGCTGGGCATTTTGATCTTTGCCCGGCAGATCCCGCCGACCGAGGTGCTGGCGCATCACACCGATCATCAGCCGATCAAACAGATAGTCCTGCAACCGCGCGTGCTGGCCCTGTTTGGCGCCTGCTTCCTGATGGCCGTCGCGCACGGCCCGTATTACACCTTTTTTTCCATCTATCTGGTCGAGCACGGCTATGCTAAAAGCGCGGTGGGCGGGTTGTGGGCGCTGGGGGTGATCTGCGAGATCGGGGTGTTCTTTCTGATGCCCGCGCTGGTGCGGCGCTTCGGTTTTACGCGCATCCTGCTGATCAGTTTTGGCGCGGCGATCTTGCGCTTCCTGCTCATCGGCTGGGCGGTGGATGTCGTTGCGTTGCTGCTGCTCGCGCAGGTGCTGCACGCGCTGACCTTTGGCGCCTATCACGCCGCTTCATTGGGGCTGGTGCACGAGTTTTTCAGGGGGCGCCACCAATCCAGGGGGCAGGCGCTGTTCGGCAGCCTGACCTACGGCGCGGGCGGCATCCTGGGTGGTCTGGCCAGCGGCCCGATCTGGCAACATTGGGGGGCAACGGCCTTGTACTCGTCGAGCGCGGCAATGGCGCTGCTCGGTCTTATGCTGATGGGATGGAAGCAGCACGGCATGAAACACCGGGCGAAATGCTAAAATCCGTTCCCTTTCATTCAGCGGCGCCACCATGAACCCGGTATTCCTGTATGACACCACGCTGCGTGACGGCACGCAGCGCGAGGATATTTCTCTCTCGGTTGACGATAAGCTGCTTATCGCCAAGCGACTGGCCGATTTCGGTTTCCACTATATCGAGGGCGGTTGGCCCGGCTCCAATCCGAAAGACGCGGAATTCTTTGCGCGGGCAGCCGAAATTGATCTGGGGCAGGCCCGGCTCGCCGCGTTCGGGCGCACCCGGCAAAAGAACAAAACCTGCGAGCAGGACGCCAATCTGCTCGCGCTGCTGGAGGCGAAAACACCGGTGGTGACGATGGTGGGCAAGAGCTGGGATTACCACGTCAAGGTCGTGCTGTCCGCCACGCTGGAAGAAAACCTGGCGATGATCCGCGACAGCGTGGCTTGCATGAAAGCAGCGGGGCGCGAGGTGATGTTCGATGCGGAACATTTCTTCGATGGTTTTCTGGCGAACAGGGACTATGCGCTTGCGACCTTGCGTGCCGCCGCCGAAGCCGGTGCCGACTGGCTGGTGTTGTGCGAGACCAACGGCGGCAAGCTGCCGTGGGAGGTGGAAGAGATCGTGCGCGAGGTGAAGCGCCACATCAGCACGCCACTGGGGGCGCATTGCCATAACGACAGCGGCTGCGGCGTGGCGAATTCTCTCGCCGCAGTGCGCGGCGGCTGCGATCAGGTGCAGGGCACTATCAACGGTTATGGCGAGCGCGTCGGCAATGCCAACCTGACGACCGTTATTCCCAACCTGCAACTCAAGATGGGCCGGCAGGCCGTCAAGCCGGAACAGTTGAGCGAGCTGACCGGGCTGGCGCATTTCGTCGCCGAAGTGGTCAATCTGAAACACTACAACCACGCGCCCTACATCGGCCACAGTGCTTTTGCGCACAAGGGCGGGATCCACGTCGCGGCGATGCTGAAGGCAGCCGACACTTACCAGCATATCGATCCCGCCCTGGTCGGCAATGAGATGCGCTCGGTGGTGTCGGAGTTGTCGGGGCGCGGCAACATTCAGTTTCAGGCGCAGTCGCTGGGTATCACCCTCAACAACGAGGAGGCGCAGCGCGTGCTGAATCACATCAAGCATCTGGAGCACGAAGGTTTTACTTTCGAAGCGGCAGAAGCCAGCATGGAGTTGCTGCTGCAACGCCTGCGCCCGGAATACAAACCGCCGTTCGAGCTGATCGATTATTTCGTCATCACCGAACGCCGCCAGAGCCGCGGCCTGCTGTCGGAGGCGACCGCCAAGGTCAGGGTCGGCGACGAAGTCAAGTTCATGGCCGCGGAAGGCAACGGCCCGGTCAATGCGCTGTCCGGCGCCCTGCGCAGCGCGCTGGCCGAGGCCTATCCGGTGCTAAAAGACGTTTGCCTGATCGACTACAAAGTGCGCATTCTGGACAGTGCCAGCGGCACCTCCGCCAAAGTGCGCGTGCTGATCACCTTCCAGGGCGGCGGCCATGTCTGGACCACGGTCGGCGCCAGCAGCAACATCATTGACGCCAGTTGGCATGCGCTGGCCGAAAGCATGGAATACGCCCTGGCCAAACTGGCCGGATCTCCCAATGCGCTTGCCTGTGCCTTGCGGGAAACCCGCCGCGCTGTGGCATAATCGCCCGCCCCTAAAAGGATTAAAGAATGATCGCAGAAACGCTTTACGACAAACTCTGGAACAGCCATCTGGTGCGCACCGGGCCGGAGGGCACGGCCTTGCTTTACATCGACCGCCATCTGGTGCACGAGGTGACCAGCCCGCAGGCCTTTGAAGGCATGCGCATGGCACGGCGCAAACCGTGGCGCACCGGCTCCATGCTGGCGGTGCCCGACCACAATGTGCCGACCACCCATCGCAGCGGCGGCATCACCGATCCGGTCTCGCGCTTGCAGGTGGAGACGCTGGATGCGAATTGTGCCGAGTTGGGGATCACCGAATTCGGGATGAACGACATCCGCCAGGGTGTGGTGCATGTGATCGGCCCGGAACAGGGGGCGACCCTGCCCGGCATGACGGTGGTGTGCGGCGATTCGCACACCAGCACGCACGGCGCGTTCGGCGCGCTGGCACACGGCATCGGTACCAGCGAAGTCGAACACGTGATGGCGACCCAATGCCTGGTGGCGAAAAAATCCAAAGCCATGCTGGTCAAGGTTGAAGGCAAGTTGGGCCGGGGCGTGACGGCGAAGGACATTGCGCTGGCGATCATCGGCAAGATCGGCACGGCGGGCGGCACCGGTTACGCCATCGAATTCGGCGGCGACACTGTGCGCGGCTTGAGCATGGAAGGGCGCATGACCCTGTGCAACATGGCGATCGAGGCGGGAGCGCGCGCCGGTATGGTGGCGGCCGATGAAACGACGTTCGCCTACATCAAGGGGCGTCCGTTCGCGCCGCAGGGCGGGCAATGGGACAAGGCCGTGACTTACTGGCGCACGCTGCACAGCGATGCGGGAGCGAAGTTCGATGCGGTGGCCGAGCTCGATGCCGCACAAATCAAGCCGCAAGTGACCTGGGGCACCTCCCCGGAAATGGTGGTGGCGGTGGATGGCCGGGTGCCCGATCCGGCTGCCATGACCGATACCGGAAAGCGTGAAGGCGCGCAGCGTGCTTTGCAATATATGGGCTTGCAGGCGAACACGCCGATCACCGAAATAAAAGTGGACAAAGTATTCATCGGCTCCTGCACCAATGGCCGTATCGAAGATATGCGCGCAGCCGCCGCAGTGGCGCGCGGAAAGAAAGTCGCGCCGAATGTGAAGCTGGCGCTGGTGGTGCCGGGTTCGGGGCTGGTGAAACAACAGGCCGAACAGGAAGGGCTGGACAAGATATTCATCGCGGCGGGTTTCGAATGGCGCGATCCCGGTTGCTCGATGTGTCTGGCGATGAACGATGACCGTCTTGAGCCGGGCGAGCGTTGCGCTTCGACTTCCAACCGTAATTTTGAAGGGCGGCAGGGACAGGGCGGGCGCACCCATCTGGTCAGCCCGGCAATGGCGGCGGCGGCGGCCATCGCGGGGCATTTTGTCGATGCGAGCAAACTGTAAGGAGTTGAGAATGAAGATCATAGTTTTGTTGTTGGCGATGGGGATGCTGGCCGGGTGCAACACCATGAAGGGGCTCGGCGAGGATATTCAAAAGGGCGGCCAGGTACTGGAGAAAGCGGCAGACAAATAACCATGCAGAAATTTGAAAAATTTACCGGCTTGGTGGCGCCGCTGGACCGCGCCAACGTGGATACCGACGCGATCATTCCCAAGCAGTTCCTGAAGTCGATCAAGCGTTCCGGCTTCGGTCCCAACCTGTTCGATGAGTGGCGCTATCTCGATCATGGCGAGCCGGGGCAGGATTGCAGCTGCCGTCCGCTGAACCCCGACTTTGTGCTGAACCAGGCGCGCTATCAGGGCGCGCAGATTCTGCTCGCGCGAGAGAACTTCGGTTGCGGTTCGTCGCGCGAACATGCGCCGTGGGCGCTGGCCGACTACGGTTTTCGCGTCATCATCGCGCCCAGCTTCGCCGACATCTTCTTCAACAACTGTTTCAAGAACGGACTGTTGCCGATCAGGCTGGCGGCGGAGCAGGTCGATGCATTGTTCCGGGCGGTCGAGGCGCAACCCGGGTTTGCCCTGGTTGTTGACTTGGTTCGGCAAAACCTGACCGCGCCGGATGGGGCGACCTATCAATTCGAGGTGGATGAATTCCGCAAACACTGCCTCCTGAACGGACTGGATGACATCGGGCTGACCTTGCAGCATCAAGCTGAAATCAAAGCGTTCGAGGCGAAACACCGCGCGGCGCAGCCGTGGTTGTTTGTGTAAGTCAAAGGCGTTGTCCGCAGATTCACACAGATTAAAAACAAGCATGCTGCTTTCTTGGGCTATCAAGATTTTGAATCTGTTTAATCTGCGTAATCTGCGGATAAAGATTTGTTTTTAATGGGATGGAAACATAAATGAAAATTGCAGTGTTGCCGGGTGACGGCATCGGACCCGAGATTGTTGCTCAAGCAGCGAAAGTGTTGGAAGCATTGCGCAGCGATGGCCTGAAAATCGAGATGGAATATGGTCATCTCGGCGGCGCGGGCTATGACGCGGCGGGCGATCCTTTCCCGCCAGCCACCGAGAAGCTTTCAAAGGAGTCCGATGCGGTGTTGCTGGGCGCGGTGGGCGGCTATCAGTACGACACGCTGCCGCGTCCCATGCGCCCGGAGCAGGGATTGTTGCGCATCCGCAAGGGACTGGGATTATTCGCCAACCTGCGTCCGGCGATGGTCTATCCGGAATTGGTGAATGCTTCGACGCTGCGGGCCGAGATCGTATCCGGTCTGGACATCATGATCCTGCGCGAACTGACCGGCGACATCTACTTTGGTCAGCCGCGCGGCATCCGTACTTTGGAAAACGGCGAGCGCCAGGGTTTCGATACCATGCACTACAGCGAATCAGAGGTGCGCCGTGTGGCGCATGTCGGTTATCAGATTGCGCTGAAGCGCGGCAAAAAATTATGCTCGGTGGACAAGGCTAATGTACTCGACACCAGCATGTTCTGGCGCGAGATCGTGAGCGAAGTGGCCAAGGAATATCCGCAGGTTGCGACCTCGCACATGTACGTCGATAACGCGGCGATGCAACTGGTGCGCGCGCCCAAACAGTTCGACGTGATCCTGACCGGGAATATCTTCGGCGACATCCTGTCGGATGAAGCGTCGATGCTGACCGGTTCCATTGGCATGTTGCCGTCCGCCTCGCTGGATTCAAACAACAAGGGATTGTACGAACCTTGCCACGGTTCCGCCCCTGACATCGCGGGTAAGGATATTGCCAATCCGCTGGCGACAATTTTGTCGGTGGCGATGATGATGCAGTACACGTTTGAACGTCCGGACATCGCGCAACGCATCGAAGGCGCGGTCCATAAAGTGTTGCAACAGGGCGTGCGCACCGGTGACATCTATGAGGCGGGCATGCAAAAAGTTGGCTGCGCCGCGATGGGCGACGCGGTGGTCGCAGCTCTTTAAATTTCAAGGATTGCCATGAAAGTTGGTTTGATCGGTTGGCGCGGGATGGTGGGCTCGGTGCTCATGCAGCGCATGCGCGAAGAAAAAGATTTCGATCTGTTCAAGGCGGTGTTCTTTACGACCTCGAATGTTGGCGGCGCAGCGCCTGCCGAGGCGCGTGGCGCATTGCTCAAGGATGCGCATGACCTGAATGAACTCAAGGCGATGGATGCCATCATTTCCTGCCAGGGCGGCGATTATACCAGCGAGATATTTCCCAGGCTGCGTGCCGCGGGGTGGCAAGGTTACTGGATCGACGCGGCTTCCACACTGCGCATGGAAAAAGAGGCGGTCATCATTCTTGATCCGGTCAATCTCGATCTGATCAAGCGATCACTGGCCAACGGCGGCAAAAATTTCATCGGCGGCAATTGCACCAACAGCATCCTGCTGATGGGGCTGGGCGGCCTTTTCCATGCCGGGCTGGTGGAGTGGGTGTCGTCCATGACGTATCAGGCCGCCAGCGGCGCGGGCGCGCAGAACATGCGCGAGCTGCTGCAGCAGATGGGCGTTGCGCATGCTTCGGTGGCAGACATGCTGGCCGACCCAAAAACACCAATACTTGAAATCGATCGTCGCTTGACGGAAGCACTGCGCTCGGACGCCATGCCGACCGAACATTTTGGCGCGGTACTGGCGGGCAGCCTGATTCCGTGGATCGACAAACAGCTCGACAACGGCCAATCCAAGGAGGAATGGAAGGGCTGTGCCGAAGTCAACAAGATCCTCGGTACGGAACACGTCATTCCGGTGGACGGCCTGTGCGTGCGCATCGGCGCGATGCGTTGCCATAGTCTGGCATTGACGCTCAAACTTAAACGCGATCTGCCGCTAACGGAAATCGAAGCGCTGATACGCAACAGTAATCCATGGGTAAGGTTGATTCCAAACCGGCGCGAGCAAAGTGTGCGCGATTTGAATCCTGTCGCGGTGGCAGGCAAGTTGGACATCGCGGTCGGGCGTGTGCGCAAGATGGCAATCGGACCGGAATATTTGAGCGCTTTCGTGTGCGGCGACCAATTGCTGTGGGGTGCGGCCGAGCCGTTGCGCCGCATGCTGCGCATTTTGCGGGACAAGTGGGTTGAAGAAAAACGGTTGAATACCGCCGCTTAGTGTTTAAACCTAGAGGGGTTGTGAGCTTGCATCACTAACCCCCTGATGTTAGTCTGATTATTGTCAGGGAAAGAAAAAGGTGTCGGCGTGCTGAAAACGATCTTGAAAACTTCGGGCTGTGCAGTCTTGCTGCTGGTCCTGAACGCGGCAAATGCAACCGGTCTTGGCGGTATCGTGGTTTCCTCCAATCTAGGCCAGCCGCTGCAGGCAGTAATCGAATTGGTCGCAGTGGATAAGGGGGATCGCGCAAGTATTTCCGCGCGGTTAGCTCCGGCTGATGCATTCAAACGCGCCGGCATCGATTATCCCTACGCGTTGCCCCGACTCAAATTTGAAATTACCAACCGCGACAGCGATCAGCCGCGCATTCGCATCACTTCGGCCCAGCCGGTCAACGAGCCTTTTGTGACATTGTTGGTCGAGGCGGTTTGGTCGTCCGGCAAGCTGATGCGCGAATACACCTTTCTGCTGGATCCGGTCGGTTTCAATCCGCCCGAACAGGCAACGCTGATTATTCCTCCGGTTACCCCGTCCGTGACGCCAGTCGTGGTAGAACCCGCAGCCCCGGAGAGTGTTGCCGCAGCTCCGGTTGGGGCAGAAACGCCATCCGCCGAAACCGTGGCCGCCGCCGAGCCTGTATCGACAAAAGCCGAAGAGGAAGTTGAAGCGACGGCGACCCCGGAACAGGCCATGCTGCCCGCCGCAGTCATTGTGGATAAAGTGGAAACTGCACCCGCGCAAGAAGATGTCTTGAGCCGGGAAGAGTTCATTCCTTTGGACGAGGCGCAAAGCGCGCCCATTGCAGTGGTGCGCGGGGATACCCTGAGCAAGATTGCGCTGAAAACCAAACCGGCAGAGGTCAGCCTGGAACGCATGCTGGTTGCCCTTTACCGCGCCAACACCCACGCCTTCGCGGGCAACAATATGAATCGCCTGATGGCCGGCAAGATCATCAATTTGCCGGATGCCGCGCAGATCGAAGCGGTGGGGCAACGCGAAGCGGTGCGCGAGTATCGCGCCCAGGTGGCCGATTGGAACTCGTATCGTCAGCAACTTGCCGCCGCCCGTGCCGCCACGGCCGAGCAAGCCAGTTCGCAGAGCGCATCCGGCAAGGTGACCGCCTCGGTTGCAGAACCCGCTGCCGCAAAAGATTCTGCCGGGGAGGTGCTGAAGCTGTCGAAGGGCGAAGCGCCGGGGGACAAGGCGGCGGGTTCATCCTCTACCAGCGAGGCGGAAGATGCCATTGCACGCGAAAAAGCCTTGCAGGATGCGGAGGAGCGCACGGCATTGCTGGAAAAAAATGTCAAGGATCTGGAGCGTCTGGCGGAATTGAAAAAACAGCAGGCGCAAACTGGCGCAACCTCGGCCACCGCTGCGGTGGCGGGCGTTGCCCCGGCAGAAATGCCAAAATCGGCCAAACCCGCGCTGCCTGCTGCGCCGCTGGCGCAACCGGAAGCGCCGTCATTCCTCGACGAGTTGCTGGCCAATCCGCTGTTTCTTGCGGTCACGGTCGGAGTTCTGGTTTTGCTGGGAGGCGGTGTCTGGTGGTCGCGCCGGCGCGGCAAGGTTCAGCCGCCGCTGGCGGCAAGCACGGATGGCGATTTGGGCAGCACCACCGGGCGGATAGCCGAGCCCATTGTGCCTTCGCCTGAAACCGGCGATTTTACCCGCAATGAGGCCCAGACGGCAGAGGGCGTGCAAGCCCAGGATGAGGTTGATCCGCTGGCGGAAGCCGATCTGTTCCTGTCGTTCGGGCGTGATGCGCAAGCTGAAGAAGTATTGAAAGATGCCTTGTCGAAAAAGCCGGGGGATCTGCCGGTCACCATCAAATTGCTTTCAATCTATGCCAATCGCAAGGATGCCAACGCATTCCTGATTTACGCGCGCCAAGTCAAGGAAAGCGGCGATGAAGAGGCGTGGTCCACGGTTGTGGCGATAGGGCGCGAGCTGGAACCGAATAATCCGCTTTATGGCGGCACGGGCGAGGCAGTCGCCGAGCCGTCGGCAGCGCCCAGCCGGGTTGCCGACCCGGCAGCGGTGGATTTTGATCTTGGATTTGGCTCAACCGGAACGTCGCCATCAACGGATTTCCTGGCGACCGAAGTGATGCACGCGGAGGAAATCGCCCCCGGATCCAGGGCTGACGAAGCGCCGAGCTTGCTTGATACCATGATTGCCGAGCCGCCCTCACAGGAAACGACCGCGATCCTTTCCAGCGAGGAGCTGCGCAGCGCCCAAGAGGCGCCGATGGATTTCGATATCACCGGGACGCATCCGCCGGTCAGCCCGGTTGCAGCCCCGCAACAGGATTCCACTGCGGACGATCTGATATTCGATATCACTTCGACGCGTCCCGGGAGGGAAGTCGCCCCTGGGTCAGTCGAAGCATCAGAGAATGTGGTTGGCGATTTAATCTTTGATGTGACGGCAACCCATCCCGGCGTACCGGCCACGGAGCCGGAAAAGCAGTCTGCAGCAGACGATGGTGGCCTGACATTCGATCTGGATATTCCGGACACTTTCAAACAGCCGAAAGACCAGGCCGATGTCCCGCTGGAAATCGGCCTGGGTGACATCAGTCTGGATCTGGATGGCAGCGCAGTCCGCGGCGACACCGCTTCCGACAAGGACGAGCACTGGCAGGAAGTCGCCACCAAACTTGATTTGGCCAAGGCCTATCAGGAGATGGGGGATGCGGCCGGGGCGCGCGAGATTCTGGACGAGGTAATGCGCGACGGCGACGAGCAACAGCGTGCCGGCGCGCAAACCATGCTCGATCAACTCTGAACCATGCGGATGAATTCGACGGCAGCCATCCGGCTGCCGTTTTCATTTGAGTGAGCGCGCGATGCCCCATCCGGCAATTCAAATCATCGTCTGGGTGTCTCTGGCGTTTCTGGCGCAACGATTGTTGCCGGTCCCTCTGGCCTTGTTCTGTGTGTTCCTGCTGGCGTTGGCCCTCAAACTGTGCGCGCAACAACTGTTGAAATTGCTCAAGCGTACGCGCTGGATCATGTTCTCCTTGTTGCTGATCTATGCCTACTCGACACCGGGCACCGCACTGGTCGGGGCGTGGGGGGTGTATGCGCCGACACTGGAAGGATTGACCGATGGCGCGTTGCAACTCATGCGCCTGCTGGCGATGCTGGCCAGTCTGGCGATTCTGTTGTCATTGCTCAACCTCGCCCGGTTCATCGGCGGGATTTATACCCTGGCGTATCCCTTGCGCTGGATCGGTATCGAACGCGAGCGCGCCGCCGTGCGCCTGGCGCTGACCCTGCAATACGCCGAACCCGCCATGAGTGAGACCGCGGCCGATTGGCGCGGCGCGATCCGCCACGTGCTAAAGACGCCAACCGTGAAGACGGGACATATCGAATTGCATCGACCGCATTGGCACGCCATCGACGGGCTTGGCCTTGTTTTTAGTGCGGCATTGCTCTGGCTGGGGTTGCGATGAGAATCGCACTCGGTGTGGAGTATGACGGCAGCGCCTACCACGGTTGGCAGAGCCAGCCCGACGTGCCCAACGTGCAGAATGCGCTGGCGGCCGCGTTGGCACAGATCACGGGTGACCCCGTGGTGGTGCATACCGCCGGCCGCACCGATACCGGCGTGCATGCGCTGGAACAGGTCGTGCATTTCGACACCCGTGCGGTGCGCCCGCTCTCGGCTTGGGTGCGCGGGGCGAATGCCTTGTTGCCGCGCGATATTGCCGTGCTGTGGGCGCATGCCGTGCCGGATGAATTTCATGCGCGCTTCTCGGCGCAGGCGCGCAGTTACCAGTATGTGCTGGTAAATCGTCCGTCACGCATCGGTGTGCATCACGGCAAGGTGGGCTGGTTCCATCTTCCGCTGGATGTGGCGGCGATGCGGGCGGCGGCAAAATTGCTGCTGGGTGAACACGATTTCAGCGCCTTCCGTGCCGCAGAATGCCAGGCCAAATCGCCCGTCAAGCACCTGACCCGGCTCGACATCCGGCAGCAGGGCGACACGATATTTTTCGATCTGACCGCCAATGCTTTTTTGCACCACATGGTGCGCAACATCGTCGGCTGTCTGGTGTATGTCGGCAAGGGCAAACATCCGCCGCAGTGGGTGAAGGAAGTGCTGGCAGGCCGCGACCGTAGCCGCGCCGCCCCGACGTTTGCGCCGAATGGTCTTTATCTCAAACGTATTCACTACGACGCATCGTGGCGATTGCCCCAGCTACATTTTGAATAGCAGGTAAAATGCGGCAATGACCAGAATCAAGATTTGCGGCATCACTCGTTCCGAGGATTTGCGCGCGGCCACCCGTGCCGGTGCGCATGCCATCGGGCTGGTATTCTACGAGGCCAGTCCGCGCATTGTGACCATTCCACAAGCGTCCCATTTAATGCACGTTGTCCAACCCTTCATCAATAAAGTTGGTCTATTCGTCAATCCCGCCCCCGAAGAAGTTGAAACCATATTGCGCTTCGTTGCGCTGGACACTTTGCAATTCCACGGCGATGAATCCCCCGAGTTTTGCGCGCAATTCGGCAAGCCTTATCTGAAGGCAATCCGGGTCAAGGCCGGAGTGGATTTGGTAGAATGCGCGGCCCGTTACGCGGACGCGCAAGGCTTGTTGCTGGATGCCCATGTCGAGGGCGTGCAGGGCGGCAGCGGCGAGACCTTCGACTGGAAGCTGATTCCGCATAACTTGCCGTTGCCGGTGATTCTGTCCGGCGGTTTGCATGCGGGCAATGTGGCAGAGGCGATCAAACAGGTGCGCCCCTACGCGGTGGATGTGTCCAGCGGCGTGGAGGAGGCAAAGGGAATCAAGGATGCGGCGAAAATCGCGGCATTCGTCAATGAGGTCAACCGAATCGATGTACAACTACCCTGACGCACACGGCCACTTCGGCCCCTACGGCGGCATCTACGTCGCCGAGACACTGATGGGGGCGCTGGAAGAGCTGAACGCTGCCTATGCAAAGTATCGCGACGATCCCGAATTCGTCGCCGAGTTCGAGCGCGACCTGAAATATTACGTCGGCCGTCCCAGCCCGATCTATCACGCCGAGCGGCTGTCCGCGCATCTCGGCGGTGCGCAGATCTATCTCAAGCGCGAGGATTTGAACCACACCGGGGCGCACAAGATCAACAACACCATCGGCCAGGCATTGCTCGCCAAGCGCATGGGCAAGCAGCGCGTGATTGCCGAGACCGGCGCCGGCCAGCACGGCGTGGCGACGGCGACGGTGGCGGCGCGTATGGGGATGGAATGCGTGGTGTATATGGGCGCGGAGGACGTGCAGCGCCAGTCGCCCAACGTGTTTCGCATGAAGCTGCTGGGCGCGACCGTGGTGCCGGTGCACAGCGGATCGAAGACGCTCAAGGATGCACTGAACGAAGCGATGCGCGACTGGGTGACCAACATCGAGAATACTTTTTACATCATCGGCACAGTGGCGGGACCGCACCCGTATCCGGCCATGGTGCGCGATTTCAATGCCGTGGTCAGCCGCGAAACCATCGTCCAGATGCCGGAGATGATTGGCCGTCTGCCGGATGCGGTGATCGCCTGTGTCGGCGGCGGCTCCAACGCGATGGGCGCGTTCTACCATTACCTCGACAGCCCAGAGGTGCGCCTGATCGGCGTGGAAGCGGGCGGTTACGGGATCGAGACCGGCAAACATGCCGCGCCGCTCACGGTCAATGCGCCGGTCGGCGTGCTGCACGGCAACAAGACCTATCTGATGCAGGATGCCGACGGCCAGATCATCGAGACGCATTCGATTTCTGCCGGACTGGATTATCCAGGCGTGGGGCCTGAACACTGCTGGTTGAAGGACACCGGCCGCGCGGAGTACGTGGCGATCAACGACGATGAGGCGCTGGCGGCATTCAATACGCTGTGCCGCTTCGAGGGCATCATTCCCGCGCTCGAATCGAGCCACGCGCTGGCGCATGCGATCAAGATTGCGCCGGGCATGGGCAAGGATAAAGTACTACTGGTGAATCTTTCCGGGCGCGGAGACAAGGACATCAATACCATCGCCCAATTGCAAGGTATTACGCTATGAGTCGTATTCAGACAGTTTTCGAGCAACTCAAACTGCAACAGCGCAAAGCGCTGATCCCGTTCATCACGGCGGGCGACCCCAATCCGCAACTCACCGTGCCCTTGCTGCACGCGCTGGTCGAGGCGGGCGCGGACATCCTCGAACTCGGCGTGCCGTTCTCCGATCCGATGGCCGACGGGCCGACCATTCAGCGCGCTTCCGAGCGCGCACTCAAGCATCACGTCGGCCTGCATCACGTGCTCGACATGGTGGCGGAGTTTCGCCGGAAAAATTCACACACGCCGGTCGTGCTGATGGGCTACGGCAACCCGATCGAGGCGATGGGCTGGGAGACCTTTGCCAAACGTTGTTCCGAAGTCGGGGTGGATGGGGTGCTGACCGTGGATTTTCCGCCGGAGGAGAGCCATGAAGCGTTCACCCATCTGGAGGCGCACGGTATCGACCCCATCTTTTTGCTGGCACCGACCACGCGCGAAGAGCGGGTGGCGCAGGTGGCCAAATTGGCGCGCGGCTACGTCTATTACGTTTCACTCAAGGGCGTGACCGGCGCGGGCAATCTCGACCTGTCCGCCATCGAACAGAAGTTGCCGCAACTGCGCCGCCACATCAAGCTACCGATCGGTGTCGGGTTTGGTATCCGCGATGGCGCGACGGCCAACGCGGTGGCGAAACTTTGCGATGGCGTGGTGGTGGGCAGCCGCATCGTGCAGGAAATTGAAGATTCAAACGAGCAGGAAATGGTCGCCAATGTTGGGCGGCTGGTAAAAGAATTGCGACAGGCAATCGACAACTAAGGGAGGAAACATCATGGGTTGGTTCCAGAAATTATTGCCGCCAAAGATCAAGCGCCGGGAAGGCGAAGACAAGCGCAATGTGCCGGAGGGACTTTGGTTCAAGTGCCCGGATTGTCAGGCGGTGCTGTATCACGCCGACCTGGAAAAGAACCTCAGCGTCTGTCCGAAATGCAACCATCACCATCGCATCACGGCGCGCACCCGCCTCGATTGGTTGCTGGACGGTGAAGGACGGTTCGAGATCGGGGCGGAGATATTGCCGGTCGATACGCTCAAGTTCAAGGATCAGAAAAAATACACCGAGCGTTTGGCGATTGCGAAAAGCAACACCGGAGAAGATGACGCATTGATTGTGCTGCAAGGCAGTATCCACGCTGTTCCAGTCGTTGCTGCGGCCTTCGAGTTCAACTTCATGGGCGGTTCGATGGGTTCCGTGGTGGGCGAGCGTTTCGTGCGTGGCGTGCAAGTCGCGCTGGAACAGCAATGCCCCTTCATTTGCTTTGCGGCCAGCGGCGGCGCGCGCATGCAGGAAGGTCTGCTGTCGCTGATGCAGATGGCCAAGACCAGTGCCGCACTCACCCAGTTAAGCGAAGCAAAACTGCCCTTCCTCTCCGTCCTGACCGACCCGACCATGGGCGGCATCTCTGCCAGCTTTGCTTTTCTGGGCGATGTGGTCATCGCCGAACCCGGTGCGCTGATCGGTTTCGCCGGTGCGCGCGTGATCCAGCAGACCGTGCGCGAGACCCTGCCGGATGGTTTTCAGCGCGCCGAGTTTCTGCTTGAGCATGGCCACGTCGACATGATCGTCGATCGCCGCCGGATGCGCGACCAACTGGTGACACTGATCACCCTGTTGGCCAAACAGGATGCGGCGACGAAGCTGGAAGCGGCGTAATGACACGTAAGGCGATCACCACAGAGACACAGAGACACAGAGGAATAGCCTTGCCTTCCACCCCGGGCTTCTGTGGTGTGTCGGTTTTTGTCTCCTCGGTGCTTCTGTGTCTCTGTGGTGTGTATTAGGTTTTTTTTGTGGAATCTCGAACACTTCCCGACTGGCTGACCCACCTCGAATCGCTGCATCCCAAAACGATTGCGCTCGGCTTGGAGCGCGTGGCGCAAGTCAGGCAGCGGCTCAATCTTCATCCTGATTTCCCCGTTATCGTCGTCGGCGGCACCAACGGCAAAGGCTCGGTGTGCGCGATGCTGGAAGCCATTCTGCACGCCGCCGGATACAAGGTCGGCTGTTATACCTCGCCGCATCTGCTGGATTACAACGAGCGGGTGCGAATCGCCAAACAACAGGCAAGTGATGCGGAGTTGTGTGCTTCATTCGAAAGAATTGAACAGGCGCGCGTAGGTCGGGCTTCAGCCCGACTGGATGATGTCGGGCTGAAGCCCGACCTACAGCTTACCTACTTTGAATTCGGCACGCTGGCGGCGATGCAGCTTTTTATCGAGCACAAGGTGGATGTCGTCATCCTTGAAGTGGGACTGGGCGGCAGACTGGATGCGGTGAACGTGTTCGATGCCGACGTTTCGGTGGTAACCAGCGTGGACATCGATCACATTGATTATCTTGGCGAGACACGCGAGCAGATCGCGTTTGAAAAGGCTGGCATCTTCCGCGGGGGGCGCGTGGCGATCTGCGCCGACAGCGATGTGCCGCAGGCGATAAGCAAACATGCACAGGAGATCGGCGCCGAATTGTGGTGCATGGCCAGTGAATTTGGTTTTAGGGCACATCAGGGGCAATGGGATTTCTTTGGCCAATCCGGTGAACGCCATGCCATGCCAGTGCCGGCTTTGCGCGGCGCGTTCCAGTTGCACAACGCGAGTGCGGCATTGGCCGCTCTGGATGCTTTGAGGGATTGTTTGCCGGTAAATATGGAAGCGGTGCGGCGGGGACTGGTTGAGGTGGAGCTTCCCGGCCGTTTCCAGTTTGTGCCGGGGCAACCGCAGTTGATTCTCGATGTGGCGCACAACCCTCATGCGGCGCGTTCGCTGGCGCAGAACCTGGCCAATCTGCCGCCGGCGAAAACGTTTGCGGTGTTCGCCATGCTCAAGGACAAGGATGTGGCCGGGGTGGTTGCGGCGCTGGACGCGCATATTGATGTGTGGCTGGTCGCCGGGATCGATGCGCCGCGCGGCGCGACGGCGGCGGAACTGCGGCGGGTTCTGGAAAAACAGGGGGTGCGAGGCGAGATCGTGACCTGTTTGGCCATCGCGAATGCCCTGTATGAGGCCGGCAATCGCGCATGTGAAAATGATAGAATCGCAGCCCTTGGATCATTCTATACGGTAGCGGAAGTGATGCGGCTGCGCGGTGTGCGTGGCGCTTGAGCTTTTCGATTCGACTATGGCAAAACAAATCACGACCGACGGCGAATTTACCTTACGGCGCCAGGCCAGACGCCGGCTGATCGGCGCAATTGCGCTGATGCTTGGCGTTGTTATTTTTCTGCCCATGATATTCGACCCGGATCCGGCATCGACCGCGGTCGGCGACATCGAATTGCGCATCCCAGAACGGACGGAGGTGGCGCCTGTGCCGCAGGCGGCGCAGGAGGGGGCGCCAAAAGTTGAACTTGCCGTGCCGGACGAAAAACCCGTTCCAGTCGAGTTCCCCGTCGAGACTGCCATTGCGCCAGTGACGGCCCCGCCCGCCAAAATCGAGACGACTGTCAAACGCGAGACGTACGTTCCTCCGGCTCCCGCGAAGGTGCCGGGCAAACCTTCCGGCTGGGTGGTGCAGGTCGGTGCCTATTCAAAAGAAGAAGCGGCCAAACAGATGGTGGACAACCTGAAAAAGCGCGGCTACCCGGTCTATACCGAGCGCGCCGGCAGCATGTTGCGCGTGCGGGTGGGACATTATCCGGACAGGAAGGCAGCCGAAAAGACACTTCGCAAGCTGGAAGCCATCGGTTTGCACCCGAATGTGCTCAGTCCGGAATAAGCGCGCATGTCGGTCTTTGATATTGCGGTGTTGGTGATTATTGCCCTGTCGGCTGTGCTCGGCTGGTGGCGCGGGTTTATGTACGAGCTGTTTTCCCTGCTTGGCTGGGTGGCGGCGTATATCGTGGCGCGCACTTCATCGGCGCAACTGCTGCCCTACATTCCGTTGGCGATTGCGGATCCTGGCCTGCGCGGGGCAACCGCTTTTGCCGCCATGTTTATTGCTATCCTGATCGTGGCGGCGATTTTTGCCTGGTTTCTGTCGAAACTGGCCAAGTTTGCCGGTCTGGCCGGGCTGGACGGCAAATTTGGCGCAATGTTCGGTGTCGCGCGCGGGGTGCTGCTGGTGCTGGCGCTGGTGTGGCTGGGCGGCCTGACCAGTCTGCCGCAGCAATCCTGGTGGAAGAACGCCTGGAGCAGCAAACCCCTGCAGCAGGCGGCGCAATATGCGAAAGAATATGTGCCGACAGATATCGTGCCAAAGTAATCCGACAAAATTTATCTTAAAGCGGGAAAGACCATGTGCGGGATTTTAGGAGTGGTGGCGAACACACCGGTCAACCAGTTGCTGTATGACGGGTTGCAGGTGTTGCAGCATCGCGGGCAGGACGCGGCGGGCATCGCCACGCTGGAGGGCAGAACCTTCCATTTGCACAAGGGGAATGGCCTGGTGCGCGATGTGTTCCGCACACGCAACATGCGCGCGCTCAAGGGTAACGCCGGTATCGCCCACGTGCGCTATCCGACGGCCGGCTCGGCGGTCGATCATAACGAGGCGCAGCCGTTCTACGTCAACTCGCCGTTCGGCATCGTGCTCGGGCACAACGGCAATCTCACCAATACGGACGAGCTGCGCCGCGCAATGTACCAGCAGGATTTGCGCCACATCAACACCGGCTCCGATTCCGAGGTACTGCTGAACGTGCTGGCACACGAGTTGCAGGAAAAAGCCACCGGATTCAAGCTTGATCCACAGAAGATATTCGCCTCCGTCTCCGGCGTGCACCGCCGTTGCCAGGGCGCTTACGCGGTGGTGGCGATGATCGCGGGCTACGGCCTGCTTGCCTTTCGCGACCCGCATGGCATACGCCCGCTGGTGGTCGGCAGCAGTCAGACGAAAGAAGGGATTGAGTATCTGGTCGCCTCCGAATCGGTGGCGCTGGATACGTTGGGCTTCAAATTCCTGCGCGACATCGCGCCGGGCGAGGCGGTATTCATCGATCTGGACGGCAACTTCCACAGCCAGCAATGCGCGGAGCATCCCCGGCTTAATCCCTGCATCTTCGAGTATGTCTATTTCGCCCGCCCCGATTCGGTGATGGACGGCATCTCGGTCTATGCCACGCGCCTGTTCATGGGCGAATATCTGGCGGAAAAGATTCGCCGCGAGTGGCAGGATCACGACATTGACGTAGTAATTCCAATCCCGGATTCCAGCCGTCCGAGCGCACTGCAACTGGCCAATCATCTGGGCATCCCTTTCCGCGAAGGGTTCGTCAAGAACCGCTATATCGGCCGCACGTTCATCATGCCGGGGCAGACCAAACGCAAGAAATCCGTGCGCCAGAAACTGAATGCGATCGGCATCGAATTCAAGGGCAAGAACGTGCTGCTGGTGGACGACTCCATCGTGCGCGGCACGACCAGCCGCGAGATCGTGCAGATGGCGCGCGATGCGGGCGCACGCAAGGTGTTCTTCGCTTCCGCCGCGCCACCGGTCAAATTCCCCAACGTGTATGGCATCGACATGCCGACCCGTGACGAGCTGATCGCGACCGGCCGCAGCGACGAGCAAATCTGTCATGAAATCGGCGCGGACCGCCTGATTTATCAGGATCTGGACGACCTCAAGGCGGCGGTGATCAAAGCCAATCCTGCGCTTTCTGAATTTGATGCCTCCTGTTTCGACGGTCACTACATCACCGGCGACATCACCCCGGAGTACCTGAATCTGATCGAGGCCGCGCGCAACGGCAAAGCCAATGAATCGGTGGCGGATGATGACCAGCTGGAACTCGACTTAACGATGTCTGAATCGTCGATGTAGGCGATTGACAGTGCATGGCGGACAGTGCTAATTTTCACCCGCGCCGATTTGAGGAACAGCTTGCGGGCGCATTACAAATACAGCTAAAGCGGGGGAACCCGGTTTGGCGCTAAGCTTTCCGGGTTTTTGTTTTGAGGAGCAATCATGTCGGATAAAAATTCTTATCAGCCGGAGACCGTGGCAGTGCGCGCGGGGAGCGAGCACAGCCAGTTCCACGAGCACAGCGAGGCGTTATTCCTGACTTCAAGCTTCACCTTCGACAGCGCGCAGCAGGCGGCGAAGCGCTTCATCGGCGAAGAGCCGGGCAACATCTATTCGCGCTTTACCAATCCCACCGTCACCATGTTCGAGCAGCGCCTGGCTGCGCTGGAAGGCGCGGAACAATGCGTGGCGACAGCGAGCGGCATGGCCGCGATTCTCTCGACCTGCATGGGGTTGTTGCAGGCGGGTGACCATCTGGTCGCGTCGCAGAGCATCTTCGGCTCGACAGTGAACATGTTTAACAACGTGTTCAAAAAATTCGGCGTGGAGACGACCTTCGTTTCCGCCACCGATCCCGCGCAATGGCAGGCGGCGGCGCGCCCGAACACAAAACTGTTTTTTCTGGAAACACCGTCCAATCCGCTCACCGAGATTTCCGACATTGCGGCGATTGCCGCCTTCGCGAAGCAATGTGGCGCGCTGCTGGCGGTGGATAATTGCTTCTGCACGCCTATCCTGCAACGCCCGCTGGAATTCGGCGCGGACATCATCATCCATTCCGCCACCAAGTACATCGACGGCCAGGGCCGCGTGCTGGGCGGTGCGGTGCTGGGCAGCAAAAAACTGATGGAGCCGGTGTACAGTTTCCTGCGCACCGCCGGGCCGACCATGAGCGCGTTCAACGCATGGGTGTTCCTGAAAGGGCTGGAAACCCTGAAGCTGCGCATGGATGCGCACAGCGCCAACGCTTTGCAACTGGCGCAATGGTTGGAGAAACAGCCTAATGTGGCGCGCGTGTTGTATCCCGGTCTGCCGTCGCATCCGCAGCATGCGCTGGCGATGAAACAGCAAAAGACCGGCGGCGGCATCGTGGCGTTCGATGTGAAGGGCGGCAGGGACGCTGCCTGGCGCGTGATCGACAACACAAGGATGCTGTCCATCACCGCCAATCTGGGCGACACCAAGACCACCATCACCCATCCGGCGACGACAACGCACGCCCGCATCTCGCCGGAAGCGCGCGCGGCGGCGGGCATCAGCGATGGCTTGATCCGCATCGCGGTCGGGCTGGAAGCGGTG
>Ga0210049_1001716_pt1 | contig 20710 bp, 18 predicted proteins | sample CryGeyCG2014_300_2_FD_183964 | JGI IMG/M metagenome (GOLD analysis project Ga0210049, IMG submission 183964) | Groundwater microbial communities from aquifer - Crystal Geyser CG06_land_8/20/14_3.00 (SPAdes) (version 2) | ecosystem: Environmental > Aquatic > Deep subsurface > Groundwater | place... | reverse complement strand
GGAAATTCCACCAATGTATTGTAATTTACTTTCTGCTATAAGTTTTACTGATTTTATAAAATCATTTCTCTTTTGTCAATGTTTTTCTATCAGATTCGTTATCACACTCAATCTTTCGCTCATAATCTGCGCAATAGGGTCTATACCTTTCAATCCGCCGGTATCTGCACTTTTTATCCCGATGACTGCATATAAGATTGAACCTGTATTTTTTCACACTTCCTATTATACTTTTGGAGAGTTAAAAATCAAGGAATATTTTGTTTACTCTGTTTTCAATCGGTAGGTTTTTACAAAGTAGGTCATCTTTATTAAATGTGGTGCAATATTGACTTCAGGTTATAATACAACTTTTGTATTTTCTTTTTGAATTATACTACTTTTTTTTGATTTTTCAAGAATAAAAAAACCGCCGATCTATCGTCGGGGGCTCGCATAGTTTCTACAATACATATTATTTACCTCTACTGCTTTTCAAACACCTATTAGTCCCACTGTCCGAAGTTCAACACCTTTCCTTTAATTACTATTATTTCTGTTTTTATAGATTTCTTGTAGGCAGATAGGTTTTATCTGTTTTCTTTTCAATAAAGACATTGTCTGAACAGCCATTTCCGCAGCACGTATTGTTGTTATTAACGGCACACTTTCTTTGTAAGATGTCCTTCTTATCAAATAACCGTCAACTTTTGATTTCTTTCCTGACAGCGTGTTTATCACAAGTTTAATTTTTCCACTTTTTATCGAATGAACAACATCGGGTTCACCCTCGCCAATTTTTGAAACCAGTTTTGTTTTTATTTTTTTTGATAACAGATATTTTGCAGTATTTTTTGTTGCTAAAATTTTGTAGCCAAATTTTTGTAATCTTTTTGCTAAAGGTAAAATTTCAGATTTATCTTTATCACTTACACTAATTAAAACAGAACCTTTTGTGGGTAGCGGAGAACCGGCTGAAAGTTCCGCATTATAGAACGCTGTCTCAAATGAACCACCTATTCCCATAACCTCACCTGTTGAACGCATCTCAGGACCTAAAACAGGGTCAACATCTGAAAATCTTGTAAATGGAAAAACCGATTCCTTGACGGCAATATATTTAGTTGAATAGTTGAATAGTCGGATAACAAATCTTTGAGTTTTTTGCCGAGCATTGCAGAATTTGCCGAGCATTGCAGAAATTGCTAATTTTACAACCGGAATTCTCGTTGCCTTTGAGACGAACGGGACCGTTCTTGACGCTCTTGGGTTTGCTTCAAGGACATAAATGTTATTATTCTTTACAGCAAATTGAATATTTATAAGTCCTTTAACATTTAACGCTTTTGCCAACTTTTTTGTGTAATCTGTGATAATCTGTGTAATCTGTGGTTTTAATGTTTTTGGTGGTATTATGCAGGCACTATCACCGGAATGTATCCCTGCTTCCTCAATATGCTCCATTATCCCGGCAACTAAAACATCTTTTCCGTCGGAAATAGCATCTACATCTACCTCTAAAGCATCTTCTAAAAACTTGTCTATAAATACAGGGTGTTCGGGTGCGACATCTACTGCGGTCTGGATATATTTTTCAAGTGATTGTTTATCATAGACAATCTCCATCGCTCTGCCACCTAATACATATGAAGGTCTGACAATGACAGGGAAACCAATTTTTTCAACAACCTTTTCTGCTTCTTGATAACTTCCTGCATAACCCCAATCTGCGTGAGCGATTTTCAATTTCTTCAAAATGGTTGTAAACCTTACTCTATCCTCCGCTAAATCAATGCTTTCACAAGATGTACCTATGATTTTTACTCCTGCGGATTTAAGTTTCTGTGCTAAATTTAACGGTGTCTGACCCCCGAATTGGATTATAACACCTTCGGGTTTCTCTCGGTCGTAAATATTCATCACATCCTCATATGTCAGCGGTTCAAAATAAAGTTTGTCAGAAATGTCATAGTCGGTTGAAACGGTTTCAGGGTTACAGTTGACCATTATTGTCTCAAACCCAAGTTCTTTAAGTGCAAATGCCGCATGAACACAACAGTAGTCAAATTCAATACCTTGACCAATTCTGTTGGGTCCCCCGCCTAAAATCATTATTTTTTTTGACCTCGTCCCTCGTCCCTCGCCCCTCATCTTTTCATCTTCACTTTCATATGTGGAATAAAAATACGGTGTGTATGCTTTAAATTCGCCTGCACAAGTATCAACTGTTTTATATGTAGTCCTCAATTTTAATCTCAATCTCAATCTTCTAATTTCATTCTCGCTTTTCCCAGTTAAATATCCAATTTGATAATCAGAAAATCCGTACTGTTTTGCTTTCCTTAAAATCTCACGGTCAAATTGTAATTTGCAATTTGCAATTTGCAATTTGGTCTCCAAATCCACAAGCTCTTTTATCTGATAGATAAACCATTTATCTATTTTTGAAAGTTGCGAAATTTCGTTTACTGAAAGCCCGAGTTGGAGACCATATTTGATGTTAAAAATCCGGTCGCAGTTTGGTACTTTTAATTTGTATTTCACCTGTTCAATGTACGCTTTCCGTTCTATAGAATTTTCGGACTGTTTTAACAATCTCTCAACTACAGTCACCTGACCCAAGCCATCAGCACCAAGACCATACCTACTAATCTCAAGTCCGCGAATTGCTTTCTGCAATGCCTCCTTGAAACTCCTTCCTATTGCCATCACTTCTCCGACCGATTTCATTGATGTGTTCAATGTCTGGTCTGCATCCTGGAATTTTTCAAACATGAAGCGGGGAATTTTTACGACGACATAATCAATCGTCGGTTCAAAAGACGCGGGTGTTTTTTTTGTGATATCATTCTTTATCTCGTCAAGTGTATATCCAACTGCAAGTTTTGCAGCAATTTTTGCAATAGGAAAACCAGTCACTTTTGATGCAAGTGCCGAAGAACGGGAGACCCGCGGGTTCATTTCTATTACAACAATTCTTCCATCTTGAGGATTGACAGCAAACTGGATATTACTTCCACCTGTATCAACCCCAATCTCGCGCATAATTTTTATTGAAGCATTGCGGAGTTTTTGATATTCCTTATCCGTAAGCGTTTGTGCAGGTGCAACCGTAATTGAATCGCCTGTATGCACGCCCATCGGGTCAAGATTTTCAATGGGGCAGACAATTACAACATTATCGTTTCTGTCACGCATAACTTCAAGTTCAAATTCTTTCCAGCCGATAAGCGATTCTTCAATTAAAACTTTTTTGGCAGGACTTACCGAAAGTCCCCATCTTACTTTTTCTTCAAACTCATTTTCATTAAAACAGATGCTTCCGCCACCACCTCCGAGTGTAAACGATGGCCTTATAATGCAGGGAAAACCAATTTTTTTTGCAATCTTTTCTGCTTCTTGAAGGTTTTTTGCATAACCGGATTTCGGATTTTTAAGCCCTACCTTTTCTACTGCCTTTTTGAAAAGTGATCGGTCTTCTGCTTTTTTTATCACTTCGTATTTTGCACCGATAAGTTCAACGCCGTATTTTTTTAAGATTCCTTTCTGGTGAAGTTCAACTGCCAGATTCAGCCCTGTTTGACCGCCCATAGTGGAAAGCAGGGCATCCGGTTTTTCTTTCTTGATGATTTTTTCCAAGAACTCAACCGTCAACGGTTCAATATATGTTCTATCTGAAAATTCGGGATCCGTCATTATTGTCGCAGGATTACTATTTACAAGGACAACTTTGTAACCCTCTTCTTTTAATGATTTCAATGCCTGCGTGCCTGAATAATCAAACTCGCACGCCTGCCCTATAACAATCGGTCCTGATCCTATAATTAAAATTTTTTCTATATCAGTTCTTTTTGGCATAATTTTTTACCATGTTTGCAAACTTTTCAAAAAGGTATTTTGTATCGTGAGGGCCTGGTGATGCTTCAGGATGAAATTGGACAGAAAATATCGGGAGTTTTTTATGCTCCATCCCTTCACAAGTTCCATCGTTCAGGTTAATGTATGTTGGCACAAAATCTCTTAATGTTTTTATATCCACAGCAAAATTATGGTTTTCTGCTGTAATTTCTACCCGACCGGTTTTTAGATTTTTTATTGGCTGGTTTACGCCGTGATGGCCGAATTTCAATTTGTATGTCCTTCCGCCGGAAGCAAGTCCAAGAATTTGATGTCCGAGACAGATACCGAATAACGGCAGGGAGTAGGGAGTAGGGAGTAGGGAGTAGTTGATTAACTTTTTTACGGTCTCAATTGCATATGGCACACCTTTGGGGTCACCAGGACCGTTTGAGAGTAGAATTCCAGATGGTTTTAACGATAAAATTTTTTCAAAAGATGTTTTTGCAGGAACTGTTATCGGACTTAATCCAACATTAACAAGCGATTTTAAAATGTTTAACTTTACACCAAAATCCATAATTACAACTTTTTTATCGTCTGACCATTTCACTTTTCTAGAATTCTGAAATTGTGAAATTCCTGAAGATGTAACTTCTTTTACAAGGTCTCGTTTTATAATATCAGGCGCAAGTTTCAATCTTTTTATCAAAGATTTCTTATCAAAATCCAATGTTGAGATTATTCCTTTCATTGCGCCTTTTTCTCTTATCTTTCTTACAAGAAACCGTGTATCAATTCCTTCAATTGCAACGATTTTATTCTCTTTAAGAAATTGACAAAGCGATTTTTCAGCACGCCAGTTTGAATAGTTTTTTGAATATTCTTTAACAATAAAACCGGAAACATGCGATTTTACACTTTCCATGTCTTCGCTGCCGCAAATTCCGTAATTTCCTATGTGAGGATATGTCATTGTAACAATCTGGCCCTTGTAGGATGGGTCGGTTAAAATTTCCTGGTAGCCGGTCATAGAGGTATTAAACACAACCTCGCCCGTTGTTTCGCCTTCATAGCCGAACGACTCGCCATAAAAGGTTGTACCGTCTTCAAGTGCAATGATTGCTTTTTTTTCCTTCATCTTTGCCGAAGCGTTGATTGATCCCCGGTTTAATCGGGGACAGCGACTACGATTTACGATATGTTTAATCAACAACTATTGTTTCTTCTTTACTTCTACCATTTGAAATTATGCGGATTTTTGTACCTATAAGTTGCTCTATTTTTCTCACATACCGTCGGGCATTGATAGGCAGGTGCTTGAACTTCGTTATCCCTTTAATACTTTTTTGCCAGCCCACAAGTTCTATGTAGACAGGTTTTACATTCTCAACTATTTTTCTTGATGATGGGAATTTTGCCAGCGTTTTGCCTTTATATTCATAGCCAACACAAATTTTTATTTTTTCAAGTTCATCCAAAACATCTAATTTTGTGAGAACAATTTCTTTACAGCCATTTAACATTACAGCATATCGGACAGCGACAGCATCAAACCAGCCGCATCTGCGCGGTCTACTTGTTGTAGCACCAAACTCTTTCCCTTTCGTCTGAAGATATTCTCCTATTTTGTCATTAAGTTCTGTAGGCATTGGTCCTTCACCTACCCTTGTTGTATATGCTTTTACAACTCCTAAAACTTTATCAATTTTTGTAGGTCCGACACCGCAACCGGAACAGACACCGCCAGCAACAGGATTTGAACTTGTTACATATGGATAGGTTCCAAAGTCCACATCTAAAAGTGTTCCCTGCGCACTTTCAAAAATTATCTTTTTGTTTTTTACAACCAAATCATTTATCAGCGATGAAGTGTCGGTTACATAATCTTTGATTTTTTTTACAATGCCAGAATAATTTCTGAAAATTTCTTTTTTTAACTTGGAAATATTACTAATGACTTTTGATTTTTCTTTTAAATTATTTTTCAGTATTTGCTGAAAAATGGTTCTATCAAGATATTCACACATTCTTATACCTGACCTCGCATATTTATCCGCATAACACGGTCCTATACCTTTTTTTGTAGTTCCGATATTCTGAATTTTTTCTCGTAAACCATCTAAAATCCGATGATAGGGAAATATTATATGTGATGAATCCGAAATGAAAAGCCGATTTTTTATTTTTATCCCTTTGCTTTCCAAAAAATCTATCTCCTCAATAAGTGCCTCCGGGTCTATAACAACACCGTTACCAATAATACACTTTTTCCCTTTTTCAAGAATACCCGACGGAATTAAATGCAAAACAAACTCTTTATTATCAAAAACTACCGTATGACCGGCGTTATTCCCGCCCTGATACCGAACGATATAGTCGGCATTCTCCGACAAAAAATGAACAACTTTACCTTTGCCCTCATCACCCCACTGAAGCCCTGCAACTACAAGTGTTGACATCTTATCTCCCCGAGATTTCTACTGCAAGGATTCTTAACGAATCCGCAACAATTTCCGCGGCATCGGTTATGTTTTCAATTGCTTCAATCAAATCATGCGCGACAATAACCTGAGAGATTGACAGGTTGGATTTAAGTATTATCTTTAAGATATCTCTATGCTGGTCGTCTGCAAGTTCCTCTAAACTTTCAACATGAACGCAGAGTTCCAAAATTTTTTGTTCATTTTCTTTCTCAAGTGCCTCAACAACATTTTTGATTTTTTCTACAGAATTAACCGAGGTCTCCATAAATATATTCAGTTCTTTTCCAAATTCTTGCGGTATATCACCGTCCCATAATGCGAGAAACCTGCCAGCGGTATGCGACCAGTCGGCAATCGCATCAACCCGAATTACAAAATTCATCAAATCAGTTTTATCCTGCGGTAGTATCTCACCTTTTACAGAGTCCATCAGAAGTTGCCGTCGTATAATATCCGCTTCATGTTCATACTGGGCAACATTATGAATAAAATTTTTCATGCTTACTATATCATTTCCCGTGAACGATCTAACCGCTTTTTCCAGTTCTTTTACTGTCTGAAGCACTTTGTTAAAATGCTCCTCTGAATGTTCCAAAAGTTCCTTTTCTTTTTTCATACCAATCCATTCAAAAATGTTCCGCATAAAAACCCCCTATTGAGAAAGGTATAAATTAAAGGTTAAAATTTTAAACCTTACCTTTAACCTTTACAAATTCTGAATATATGATAAACACAGAAAGAAATCAAGCCAGAGACAACAGGTGTTATTACCCATGCGAAAACTATATCTCTTATGATTTTGAAATTAACAATCCGTGCACCACGAACCAATCCCAGTCCAACTATCGCACCTACAAGTGCGTGTGTAGTAGAAACAGGTATTTTAAGTTGAGTAAAAAAATGTACAACCATCGCGGTTGCTATATCCGAACATACGCCCATTGTTGGTGTAATCCGCGTGATATTGCATCCGACAGTAATTGCAACCTTTGAACCAAACAGAACTACACCGATACAGATTCCCACCCCGCCAATGAACAGACTGAGTTTTAACGGTAATACTTTTGCGGTAGATATAAGCGCTACTGCATTCCCGACATCGTTTGCTCCCCAAGTATACGCAACATAACAACTTGACACTGTGATTAAATATTTGCTGAGTTTTGAAAATTCTTTATGGATTTTCAGTTTTTTAATGATAAAAAGCACAAAAGAAAATGTAAGATATGCGATAAGACAAGAAGCGGTTGGTGTCGCTAGCCAGCAGATAACTATTTTTTTTAATACAAGCCAGTTTACAGGAGCAGCCATTGCAAGCCCAAGACCCGCTATGCCGCCAACAACAGAATGTGTAGCGCTTATCGGCAGACCAAAATATGTAACAATCGCAACCCATAAAATCGCACCAATAATACCAATCGCTGCCATCTCTGCTGTAAGATATGAGGAAGGTATAATGCCGCTGCCGATGGTCTTTGTGACTTTATGCCCTTCTGCAACCGCACCAAATATCGCAAACAATCCGCAAAGCAGCATCCCGATGATTACTTTGCCAATCCTTGCACCAACCCAATTTCCAAAAGAGTTAGCAGCATCGTTTGCACCGATAACAACAGCATAAACAAATGCTAATAATATGACAAAAGGTATCATATATTCAGTCGCTTATAGATAACTCTTATATTTCTTGTGTAATAATTTATGTCAAAACAATTTTTAATTTCTTTTTCCGTGAGAAATTTTTTCAGTTCTTTTTTGTTTTTGAACCCGTCTTGGCTAAGCTTCTGAATAACAAGATAGATTTTTTCTCGTGAATAACCTTTTTTAACAATCTCCAAAAGTAGCCGTTGTGAGAAGATTGTATTTTTTGTAATTTTAAGATTTTCAAGCATCTTTTCGATATTTACAGTTAGATTTTTAATCACATAGTTCATTTTTTGAAGAATGTAATCAAGCAAGATTGTAGAATCAGGAATGATTATCCTTTCTGTTGACGAATGTGAAATATCTCTTTCATTCCAGAGTACCACATTTTCTAAAGATATTAGTGCATTTGCTCTAATTACTCTTGCAAGCCCACACAACTGTTCGCAGATTATCGGGTTTCTTTTGTGCGGCATCGCTGACGAACCCTTCTGTCCTTCGGTAAACGGCTCTTCAAGTTCAGCAATCTCTGTTCTCTGAAGAGTCCTTATTTCAGTCGCAAATCTTTCAATTGAAGTTGCAATTATAGAAAGTGTTGTAAGATATTGTGCGTGTCTATCTCTTGGAACAATTTGTGTAGAAACCGGCTCTCTTTCAAGTCCGAGTTTTTTCATCACATATTTTTCAATTTCCGGTTCAATGTGTGCATATCCTCCAACCGCACCTGAAATTTTTCCAAAAGATATATTTTGAGTTGCAATTTTAATCCGCTCAATATCTCTTAAAATTTCTGAATACCAAGAGGCAAGTTTCAGCCCGAAAGTAATCGGTTCTGCATGTATTCCGTGTGTTCTTCCTATCATTAAAGTGTTTTTATATTTTCTTGTTTGATTTTTTATTGTCTCTGATAGTTCTTGTAAATCTTTCAGAAGTAATTCAGAGGCATCTTTCAATTGTAACGCAAGTGCTGTATCTAAAACATCGGATGAGGTAAGCCCTCTATGGATATATACCGACTCTTTACCAACATTTTCGGAAATATTTGTCAAAAATGCAATCACATCATGCTTAACTGTTTTTTCAATCACTTCAATTTTTTTGATATCAAATTTTGCTTTCTTTTTTATCTTTTCCAGTGCAGTCGCGGGTATTTCACCAAACCTGTTAAGTGCTTCACAAACAGCAATTTCAACATCAAGCATTTTCTGAAATCTGTTTTCATCCGCCCAGATTTTTGCCATCTCAGGAAAACTATACCGTTCAATCATAGACACCTCTTAATAAACAATTTTATCGCTTCGGGATATATTTTATGTTCCTGTTTCAAAACCCGTTTCTGCAGTGTTTCTGGTGTATCGTTTTTAAGAACTTTGACCTTTTTCTGTAAAATTATTTTCCCATGGTCATATCTTTCGTCTACAAGATGAACTGTACATCCGGAATTTTTTTCACCTGCTTCAAGAACTGCTTTATGAACATTTATTCCATACATTCTCTTGCCACCAAATTTTGGTAAAAGTGCAGGATGAATATTCAAGATTCTGTTCCTGTATTTCTTAATAAACTTTTTTGAAAGTTTTAATAAAAATCCTGCGAGACAAACCAAATCAACTTTCTGTTTTTCTAAAATTTCAATCACTTTTTTATCAAAATTATACTTTTTAGGGTCAATAAAACCACTTTTTATATTATACTTTTTTGCTCTTTGTAATGCAAGTGCATCTTTTTTGTTTGAGATAACAATTATAACTTTAGCGGGGACTCTTTTATTCCTGCAAGCATTCATAATTGCTTGAAGATTTGTTCCGCTACCTGAAACGAGTACGCCAAGCCGAAAAACCGAACATTTGTTCGGTTTGCAAAAATTTTCAGAGAGACTCGACGACGACTCACCCCGAACATTTGTCCGGTTTATCAAAAGTTGTAAATCCATGCTAAATAATCTCCACCCCTCTTTTATCTTTAACTATTTCACCAATAACAATTGAATTCTTTAACAATCTTTGGAACTTGAACTTTGGACTTCGGACTATCAGCACCATTCCAATTCCCATATTAAAAGTCCGATACATTTCTTTATCTTCAATTTTTCCTTTATCTTGAATAATCTTGAAAATATCAGGCACGGTCCAACTGTTATTGTGAATTATTGCTTTACAGTTTTTGGGAAGAATACGAACGATATTATCATAAAACCCGCCGCCGGTGATATGCGAAATACCAGTGATTAGCGAGTGGCGAGTAGTAAGTAGTGAATGGATATTTTTTACATATATTCTTGTAGGATTCAAGAGTTCATCACCAAATTTTCTAATTTCTTTTTCAGAAAAAATTTTTCTTACAAGTGAAAAACCATTTGAATGAAGCCCGTTTGACGGAAGTCCAATTATTAAATCACCATGTTTTATTTTTGAGCCATCAATAACTTTTTCTCTATCAACAATACCGACTGCAAAGCCCGCTAAATCATATTCTCCTGGCTTGTAAAATCCTGGCATCTCAGCTGTTTCCCCGCCTAAAAGTTCACAACCTGCCTGCTGACAACCAACTCTTATCCCTTTAATCACATCTTTTGCAATTTTCAGGTCTAAATTTCCACAGGCAAAATAATCAAGAAAAAATAATGGCTTGGCACCACAACATATAATATCATTAACATTCATCGCTACCAGGTCTATCCCGATGGTGTCATGTTTATTAAGAAACTGTGCAATTTTTAGTTTTGTTCCAACACCGTCACAACTTGCAGAAATAAATCTTTTTTTGTCAATCGGAAAAAGTCCGGAAAACTTACCGATTTTAGGTGAGATTTTTTTTATCCAACTCACAAGTTTGCTGGCTTTGTCAATATCTACACCTGATTTTTTGTAGGTAATCATTTTTCGCTCCTATGAGAGCAACCTAACCGAACATTTGTTCGGCTGCCCGGTTTCACTAATGGTATTTTTTTCTTGCATAAAGGACAATCTTTTGGATTGTATATTTCTATTTTTAATTTCAATAATGATACGGGACGCCAAATAAATTTGGCGATTACCCTCGTAGACCTATCAATAATTGAGGCAACTCCTATAACTTTGCCACCATAACTTTTTACTACATCAATAACCTCTTTTGTAGAACCGCCAGTTGTAATTACATCCTCAACTATTAAACATCTCTCATTTTTTTTTATTTCAAACCCGCGGCGCAAATTCATTGCTCCATTTTCTCGTTCACAGAATATTGCATGAACTCTTAACTGTCTTGCTACCTCATAACCGATAATAATTCCACCAATTGCAGGACTAATAACAACATCACAGTGAGTAGCGATTTTTTTTACTAATACTTTGGAAAATTGTTCTGCGATTTTTGGATATTGTAATACCTTTGCACATTGAACATATCTATTGCTGTGCAGACCTGATGATAAAACAAAATGTCCTTCAAGCAGCGCATCTTTTTCTTTCAAAATTTTTTTAACTGAAAAACTTTTCATATCTGCTTTTTTAACTTACACGATTTTTTCTATTATTTTTAATGGCTGTTTTGCTGTTGTTATCTCACGACCTATAACGATATAATCCGCACCTTTTGAAAATGCTTCTTGTGGTGTTAAAACCCGCTTCTGGTCTTTTTTCTCCCGGGAGATTCGTATTCCTGGCGTGATAACTTTTAATCCAAATTTTTTTACAAGTTCAATTTCATTGGGAGAACATATTATACCATCAACATCTGCTTTTTTTGCAAGTTTTGCCAATCTAACAACTTCTCTGTTAACATTTTCTCTTATCCCAAGTTGGTTCAAGTTTCTATTATCTAAACTTGTCAAAATTGTTACAGCCCAAAGTTTTGGTCTTAGGTTTATTGCTGCCGCCGAACAAAGCATCTCATAACCACCGAGCGAATGTAAAGATAACGAATAAACATTATGTTTCTGCGCTATGCTTACAGCGTCTGCAATAACCGACGGAATATCGCAGTATTTCAAATCCAGAAACACTTTTTTCCCATATTTTGTTACAATTTTTATTGCTTCAATTCCGTAAGCGGTAAAAAGTTTTGAGCCGATCTTGAAAATATCTATTTTATCTTTTAGAACTCTAACAAGTTCTTCTGCTTTTTTCAGATCTTCTACATCAAGTGCGACAATAACTTTTTTTAAGTTGTTCATAGAGTTATTTTTATAGGACAGGTGCCCTAATATTTTTCCAACTCATCAATAATTTTTATTACTATTTTCAGATCAATAAAATTTGCACAACCGACTGCCATTGCTTTTGCACCTGCGTTGAAGAAATCAAGTGCATCTTGGATGCCGGTTATCCCACCCATACCTATTACAGGAATTTTTACTGCCCGGGCGGCTTGATACACCATTTTTAATGCAATATGTTTTATGCAAGGACCGGATAAGCCGCCGAAAACAGGAGATTGAGAGATTGAGCGACCGCAGGAAGTCCCGTAGGGAATATTGAGAGATTGAGGAAAAATCATTGCCGGGAAACTGTTGATTAAAGAGACAGCATCACTGCCTGCATCTTCAACTGATTCTGCAATCTCTGTAATATCGGTGACATTTGGTGAAAGTTTTGTAATCAAAGTATGGCTTGTTTTTTTTCTAATAGAACTTACAAGTTTATATGTTTCTTTTGGACTTTGTGATATAATTTTTCCACCAATTATATTCGGACAGGAAATGTTCAGTTCAATACCGCCAATTTTTTCGGAATCTAATACCTCTGTTATTTTTACAAACTCTTCTTTTGTTTTTCCACCGATACTTACAATGATGGGCGTTTTTGTATTTTTTTTTAAGCTGAGCAATTTTTCTTCTATAAATTTTTTTAGTCCAACATTTTGAAGTCCAACTGAATTTATCATTCCATAAGGAAGTTCAAAGATACGGGGTTGAGGGTTGCCCTTTCGCGGTTTTAAGGTTATTGTTTTTGTGATAATTGCTCCAAGTTTATCCAAATCAACTAAATCCTTATATTCAATACCATAGCCAAAAGTTCCTGATGCAACCATGACAGGATTTTTTAACTTTAATTTTCCAATTGACACACAAATTTTTATCATTTTAGAGAATAGATTTCATAATTTCACAATTCTAGAATTCTAGAAAACTGGAATTGGGTTGCCAGATTATCTTCTCGGCTGCAAATACAGGGCCGTCTTTACAGACCCTTTTGTATTCAAACTTATCTGTGCCTACGGTCCGTGTATTTTTTTTATCTCTACCTATGGTTCGTATTTTTACAACACAACCAATGCAGGCACCTAATCCGCAAGCCATTTTTTCTTCAAGTGAGACAAAACATTTTATTCTATGTTCTTTAGATATTTCTGCAATTTTTTTTAACATCCCTTTAGGACCGCAAGCGTAAACTACAGGTGATGAGTTGATAAGTTGATAAGTTGATACGTGCCGACTAAAAATGTTTGAGACCAAGCCCTTTGCTCCGTAAGAGCCGTCTTCTGTTGAAACTATTACTTTACAGCCGAGTTTTTTGAACTCATTTGCAAACAAAACATCTTTTTTTGTTTTAGCACCAATAAAGACAAGGGACTGAGGGACTGAGGGACTAAGAAATTGAGCAAGGAATAGAAGTGAGGCAACACCGGTGCCGCCGGCAACTAAAATCGGTAATCGGTAATCGGTAATCGGTAATCGGTAGCCAGTGCCTAAAGGACCAATTATATTGAGCGTATCACCTGCCTTTTTCTGACTTAAAATTTCAGTGCCAATACCAACAACCTTAAAAAGAATGTTGAAAGTTTTTTCACTCGCAGAACAAATACTGAAGGGTCGCCTCAAAAATGTTTTTTCGATATCAATTTTTATCATTACAAACTGTCCGGGTTTGGCTTCGTTTGCAATTTTTTCTGCCGAAAAGGTAATCAAGAAATGCTTTTCAGAAATCTGTTTTTTAGAAATTATATTCGCATCAATCTGATACAATCTTTCCTCCGGTCATCACCACTTTTCCTGCAACAATTGTTGTATCGGCAAATCCTGTTAATTTCATTCCCACAAATGGCGAGTTTTTACTTTTTGAATAGAATTTTTCAATAACCTTTGTCTTTATCAAGTCAATTATTGTTATGTCTGCATCACTACCGACTGAAAGCGTTCCTTTATTAAGATTAAATATCTTCGCAGGATTAGATGTCAATTTTTTGATTGCTTGAGATAATGTTAAAACTTTTTTATGGACAAGATTTGTAATCACTAAAGGTAATGTTGTCTCGAGACCAATTATTCCAGATGGTGCAACTTTAAACTCTTGTTGTTTTTCTTCATCCAGATGCGGTGCATGGTCTGATGCGATACAATCAATTGTACCATCCGCAAGTCCATAAATTAGTGCTTTTATATCGTCTTCGGTTCTTAACGGCGGATTGATTTTAAAGTTCGTATTGTAACTGTTTTTCTTTATTGCTTCGTCAGTTAACGAAAAATGGTGCGGCGTAACTTCTACTGAAACTTTTATACCATGTTTTTTGGCAACCCTTACAAGTTCTACAGAGCCGGCAGTTGAAACATGTGCAATATGTAAATACCCTCCGGTTAGTTCTGCTAATGCGATATCTCTTGCAACCATAATCTCTTCTGCCTGTCTCGGTATACCTTTAAGTCCTAATACTGTAGAAATATAGCCCTCATTCATTTCACCGTCTTTTGTAAGATTTGTATCCTCGCAATGTGAGATGACATACAGGTCAAACATTTTACTATATTCAAGTGCTCTTCGCATTATATTAGCATTCATTACCGGTTTGCCATCGTCTGAAATTGCTACAATACCAGCATTTCTCATCTTACCTATCTCTGCGAGTTCTTCACCTTTCTGACCTTTCGTGATTGCACCAACTGGCAGGACATTTACAATACCTTCGTGCATCGCAGTCATTAACACAAATTTAACTCCAGTAACAGAATCTACTGGTGGATGTGTATTTGGCATTGCAAATATTGTTGTGAAGCCACCTGCCGCTGCTGACTTTGTTCCGGAAGCGATTGTTTCTTCATCACTGTGCCCGGGTTCTCTTAAATGCGTATGAATATCAATGAGTCCGGGAACTACAATTTTTCCCGTCGCATCAATTATTCTTGCTTCTTGTTTCTTGCTTCTTGCTTCTTTTAGTTGCCCGATTTTAACAATCTTCCCGTTTTCTACAAGAACATCCGCTTTTTTGTAAAACTTATTTGCAGGGTCGCAAACAGTTCCATTAAGAATTAAAAGATTCACATTCGCCTCCGTCACCACCTGCTAAAAGATACAGAACTGCCATTCTCACTGCAATACCATTTGTTACTTGCTCGGTAATTACCGAATTTTTACTGTCAGCAACTTCTGACGATATTTCTATTCCCCTGTTCATAGGTCCTGGATGCATTATAAGAATATCATTTTTAGCATTCTTTAATTTTTCAGAGTTGATGCCGAAAAGTTCGCTATATTCCTCAAGCGACGGAAAAAGATGTTGCTCCTGTCTTTCTTTCTGAATTCTTAAAATATTTATAACATCAAGTTTGCGAATAATTTTTGAGATATCATAATGAACTTTAACATTAAGTTTTTCAATATCTTTCGGAATAAGCGTTGCGGGCCCGACGACAAAAACATTCGCACCTAATTTATTCAAACCCCATATATTTGAACGAGCAACCCTTGAATGCAGAATATCACCGACGATTGCAATATTCAGTCCTTTGATTTTTCCTTTTTTCTCAAGTATTGTGAACATATCTAAAAGTCCCTGCGTCGGATGCTCATGCATTCCATCACCCGCATTGACAACAGATGCAGAAATTGTTTTTGCAATCATACTTGCAGACCCCGACATACTGTGTCTCACAACAACAAAGTCCGCCTTCATCGCTTCAATTGTTCTCGCGGTATCAATAAGCGATTCACCTTTAACAACAGCGGATGTTGACACAGCAATATTTACAGTATCAGCGGATAGCCGTTTTGCTGCAAGTTCAAATGATGTCCTTGTTCTTGTAGATGGCTCATAAAACAACAACACAACAGTTTTCCCTCTCAATGTTGGCACTTTTTTTACTGTTCTTGTAAAAAGTTCCTTGAACGGTTTTGCTGTTTTAAGTATTAATTCAATTTCGTTTTTTAACAGATATTCAAGCCCTAACAGGTCTTTATGGTTCAGTTTCATCGTTTCTCCTTTAATACAACATTATCAATTTTATCTACTTCTTTTAAGTTAACACAAATAAGTTCATCTTTAGATGTAGGAAATTTTTTACCGACAAAATCCGGCTGGATTGGTAACTCTCTTCCTCCTCTATCAATAAGCACTAACAATTTTATCGTTTTAGGTCTACCAAAATCAATTATTTCATCAATTGCTGCTCTTACAGTTCTACCTGTAAAAAGCACATCATCAACAAGCACAACATTTCTATCCGTTATATCAAAAGGAATTTTCGTCTCTTTAACAATTGGCTGATGGGCAATTGAGTTAACATCATCTCTATAGAGTGTGATGTCCAATACACCAAGTGGCACAGTTTTTTTTGTAATTTTTTTTAATTCACAACAAAGCCGTTTTGCTAAATATACGCCCCGTGTTTGGATACCGACGAGAACTAAATTTTCAATCCCAGGTTTTTCAATGATTTCGTGTGATAACCGCTTTAATGTTTGCCCAATTTCATTCTCATTCATTACAACTTTTTTCTCAGTGAGTTTCATACATACCTCTTATATCCGACTTTTTTCAGTTTCGCATTTTTTTTAGAAACAGTTTTTTTAAGATTTTTTTTGTATTTTAGAAGTTTTTTTCTTAATCGTAAGTCATTTAATGCTAAAATTTCACAAGCAAGAATTCCAGCGTTGTAACTGCCGGTGTGCCCTATTGAGACGGTAGCAACTGGAACCCCTTTTGGCATCTGAACGATTGAATAAAGAGAATCAACGCCTGAAAGTGTTTCTGTTTTCATAGGAACACCGATGATAGGGACTGTTGTTAAAGATGCGATTGCTGCCGGAAGATGTGCAGCGCCACCTGCACCTGCAATAACAACTTGAACCCCTCTTTTTACAAGTCCTTTTGCGTAGATGCTTGTTTTCTCTGGCATTCTATGCGCAGAAAGAATTGTTGTTTCATGCTCGATTCCAAAGTACTCAAGCATTTCTAAACAACCTTTCATCTGCGGCAAATCCGTGTCACTTCCCATAACAACTGATACTGTTGGTTTTTTCATGTTTGTAATCCTTTATTACCAATATCACGACGGTAATGCATACCTTCAAATTTTATTTTTTCAATATTTTTATAGACCTTTGAAATTGCTTTTTCTAAAGTTGTGTCAACTGCAGAAACATTCAGAACCCTGCCACCGTTTGTGTAATATCTTCCTGCTTCAAACTTTACCCCTGCATGAAAAACAACAGCATCTTTCACATCATTAAGTCCGGAAATTTCTTTACCTATCCTGTATTTACCGGGATAACCACCTGATGCTAACACTACAGATACACAATATTTATTTTCAAAACTAATTTTGCATTGTTTCAATTTTCCATCAGCAGTTGCAAAGAACAAATCCAGTAAGTCAGTTTTCAATAACGGTAAAATCGCCTGCGTTTCAGGGTCACCAAAACGAACATTAAATTCTAAAACTTTTGGTCCATCCTTTGTTCGCATTATCCCTGCATAAATTATGCCTTTGTAATTAAGTCCTTCCTTTTTTATCCCTTCTAAAAAATTATCCCAAATTGTTTTTGTGTTCTGTGTATCAATAAATTTTGCTGGTGCATATGCACCCATACCGCCTGTATTTGGTCCTGAATCATTATCAAAAACTTGTTTATGGTCTTGAGATGGTATTAAAGGCAAAATTGTTTTTCCATCACAAAATGCAATCAGCGATGCCTCTTCACCTTCAAGTTTTTCTTCTATAACAATTTTATTTCCTGCAATGCCAAAAATTTTATCAACCATTACTGATTTTACAGCGTTTTCTGCTTCTTGTTTCGTATTACAAACAAAAACGCCTTTACCAGAAGCAAGTCCATCTGCTTTTATGACAGTTGAGAGTTGCCCGCCCCGCTTCGCTTGGCGAGGCCGGGGAGAGTTAAGAGTTGAGAGATAAGACAAGGCATTTTTAGAATTATCAAAAATTTTAAATTCAGCAGTTGGGATATTGTATTTTTTCATAAACTGTTTCGCAAAAATCTTACTTCCCTCAAATTGCGCAGATTTTTTGTCAGGTCCGAATATTTTTAATTTTTTTCTGTTGAAGTAATCAACGATACCCTCTGAAAGTGGAAGTTCAGGACCAACAACAGTTAAATCAATTTTATTTTTAATTACAAACTCGGAAATTTTTCTGAAATCCAACACATCAATTTTGCAGCATTCAATTCCGCTAAAGCAGGAAGAAATTCCGTCGCTGCCTGGAATACAGAAAAGTTTTTTTACAACTTCTGATTGCTTAAGTTTCCAGATAATCGCGTGTTCTCTGCCGCCAGAACCAATAACTAAAATATTCATATTCGCTTCGCTTAAAATCCAAATGCCAACCGAATGTTAACCGAATATACCCGAATAATTCGGTTGTATTCGGTGCTTCTATTCGGACTTTATTCGGGATAGTCTCCTGTAAAACATGCGAGACAAAATTTTTCTTTTGGGATGTTTGTTGCTTTTATCAAGCCATCTAATGATAAATAATAAAGGGTATCTACATCAAAATACTTTCTTATTTCTTCTGGTGTTTTTTCTGATGCAATAAGTTCTTTTTTTTCAGGTGTGTCTATTCCATAAAAACAGGGATATTTTATCGGGGGTGCTGAAATCCTGTGATGAATTTTTTTTACACCTGCTTTTTTAAGCATTCTAATAAGTTTTTTGCTTGTTGTACCTCTCACAATGGAATCATCTACCAGCACAATATCTCTTCCTTTCAATGTTTCAGTTATTGGATTATATTTTATCTTTACCCCGAAATCTCTGATTTCTTGTCTCGGTTCAATAAAAGTTCTGCCGATATAATGATTCCTGATAAAGCCTATTTCATATGGTATTTTTGACTCTTCTGAAAATCCAACACCGGCGACATTAGCAGAGTCAGGAACAGAAATTACAATATCACTATTTGTGGGTTTCTCTTTTGCTAAGTATCTTCCAAGATTTTTTCTAACATTATATACGGAGGTCTCAAAAATTTTAGAGTCGGGCCTGGCAAAATAAATAAATTCAAATATACAAAATGCGTTTTTTTTATTTTCAGAGAACATGGTTGAATGAAGTTTGTTCTTACATATAACAATCATCTCACCAGGTTTTACATCCCTTATATATCTTGCCCCGATAATATCAAATGCACAACTTTCAGATGAGACAATATAGGAATTTCTTAATTTCCCGATGCACATCGGTCTGAAACCAAAAGGGTCTCTCACCGCAATAAGTTTTGTATCAGTCAGAAAAACAAGCGAATATGCGCCTTTAAGATATGCTAACGCATCAATTATCTTTTCTTCAAGTATTTTCTTTTTTGATTTTGCTATCAGATGAAGTATTACCTCGCTATCCGACGATGTTTGAAATATGGAGCCCTCTTTTTCTAAACGGTTCCTTAATAATTTCGCATTACATATATTTCCATTATGTGCAATTGCAAGGTTGCCACCTGAAAAGTTTACAGCAAAAGGTTGTGCATTTAGTAAAGACGATTCACCGGTTGTTGAATATCTTACATGTCCTATTGCACAAGAACCCTTGAGTTTATCCAGTTCATCTTTTGTGAAGACATCTGCGACAAGTCCGCAACCGATTTTGCTGGAAAATTTTTTGCCGTCAGATGAAATAATCCCCGCTGATTCCTGTCCTCTGTGTTGAAGAGCATAGAGTCCCAAGTATGTTAGATTTGCTGCTTCATTATTATTATAGACACCAAAAATTCCGCACATAATAACACCAGAGATTAGAGAATTAGAGAATTAGGGCCGACAATTTATAAATTTTCTTTTGCATAATCCACAGCATTCTTAAGAATAATTAATCCATATGGCTCAACATTTTTATTTCTCGTCCATAATGGATGCTGGTATTTTATTGCAAATCTTTCGGGATGCGGCATCAAACCAAAAATATTCCCTTCGGGATTTATAATTCCTGCAATGTTTCTAATTGAACCATTTGGATTACAAGGATAGGAGGCATCATTTCCCGCTTCACCACAGTACTTAAACACTACCAAGCCGCTCTTTTCCAATTGTTCAACAGTTTCATTGAGAGCATAAAATTTTCCTTCCGCATGTGCAACTGGAAGTTGTATAATTTCAGGTAAATTTCTTATCCACAAATTTTTCATTTTTAATTTTTCATTTTTAATTGTTTTAAGATACACCCATCTGCATTCAAACCTTCCGGAATCATTATGTGCAAGTGTTACGGATTGATTCCCGTCGCAGAAAGGGAGAATTCCTGATTTTACAAGTACCTGAAAACCGTTGCAGATACCGATGATCAGTTTTTTGCTTTTTGCGAATTTCATTATCTCACTGTTCAGTTTATATTTTAATTTATTTGCAAAAATCTTACCGGCAGAAATGTCATCACTATATGAAAATCCGCCGGGGATTGCAAGAATTTTATAGTCAGATATTTTTTTTTCTTTTCTCAAAAATCTGTTTATATGAACAATCTCACAACTCGCACCTGCAAGTTCAAAACCTTGTGCTGTTTCAATATCATTATTCGTTCCTGCTGTTTTTAAGATAAGAACTTTAACTTTTTTCATA
>Ga0210049_1001713_pt1 | contig 20733 bp, 17 predicted proteins | sample CryGeyCG2014_300_2_FD_183964 | JGI IMG/M metagenome (GOLD analysis project Ga0210049, IMG submission 183964) | Groundwater microbial communities from aquifer - Crystal Geyser CG06_land_8/20/14_3.00 (SPAdes) (version 2) | ecosystem: Environmental > Aquatic > Deep subsurface > Groundwater | place... | reverse complement strand
CTTCTAGATTGTCCCAGGAAAAATATATGTCATGACCCAATGATTCTAGGACCGACGCGACGGACAACATGTAACGCTCCCCTCCCCCTAGATGATCTAAATACGGTGAAACTATCAAAGCTTTTTTCATAGACTGATTCATATATTTGTGTATCGATGATTCGAATCATCGATACACTTGTTTAGATCGGATTTTCCAAATCTCTTTTTTCCTTCTCTATTCTACCTCGCCAAGACGACCAATTACCACCTTTGGGAGGAAGTAACTTAGCTACGTGATAGTCAATAGCGTTGAGAAAATCAGCAAAGGCATCTTCGGCGTCTATCAACTTTAATTCTTCTTCAATACTCTGTTTACTGGTGATTGAATCAGCTATTTTAAGAATTGTGCTGGTACTGACTTTTATTTTGTCAGAAATTTGGCGATAACTATAGCCTTTGACCAACATAAATGCGATCGCAATCCGCTTGGCTAAAACGATTTTTTCTGTCCGAGTAAAGAAGACATCGACAAGCTCAGATTGCTTGCCCTTACTGGTCATTTTGAATAAAAACCTAGGGAAAAGTGAAAATATTTTTTCATAGACTTTGTTATTGATCTTATTCTTTGATACCTGTGACATATATTGTTGGTGTATCGATGATTCGAATCATCGATACAGTTAATTATCATTGTAGATTACTACGAATGATGGTGGCAACTATTGACCAATAATCAGGAGAAATGGCGTGCCCGCCTTGCTGTTGCCTACTGACTTTGAAGCCAAGTTTGGAAAGTAATGGAGCATAAACTGGTGCCGGGAATGAATCATCATCCTCAAATAAGATCGCATACCTAGCGATATGGAGTGTGGGAATATTGTGTATATATGCTGATTTTAAACAACTATGCATAATATTTGCGAGTGTCCCGAATACAGGATATCCTTCAGAGGCGTGGAGGTCATTATTTGGTATTGGAAGTGGTGAGTGTTTGATATACTGTCTAAGTAATTTTGAACAATAAATACGAGAAAATAATCTTGCTAGAGTAGGTATTTTGAATAAACAATAAACAAGAAAGACTAATGCTCTATAGGCAGGAGATAGCACTGGGTATGCCGATGAATTCAATAATGTAAGAGAGTTGATGTCTTTTTTGTATTTTAGTGCATAAGCTGAGGCAACAAAGCCCCCCATAGAAAAACCTACTAAATGGAAGTTGATAATATGATTGGATTGAACGAAACCGTGAACATATTGAACTAATTCAGCTAGCGAATATGCTTTGTTTGTTTGGTGATAGTACGGATAGTTGAGAGAAATGACTTCATAACTGGATCTGAGTCGATACTGAAGCTCCTTGGAACTGCAAATTCCCTCTCCATCGTATCCGGGTAGAACTAAAATTATTTCTTTGCTATGCATATTGTGTAGTGTATCGATGATTCGAATCATCGATACACATGATTATAATGTTTTTTTGGCTAGATGATGTTGCTTTGCGTATAATCCTTTGGCAAGCTCAGGATTATTTGAAGATTGTCGTTCGTAGAGCTTGGCGTAGGAGATGAAGACGGAAAATCCTTGATAGAGGGATTGGATCAAGCCAATAGAACCATCGAGGAGGCCACGTTTGAAAACTCCACGACGCAGTGACTCCATCCACCATTTCCTTAGCAGAGTAAAAGCAGTGACGCTCGGGAGACGACCAGCATAAAATTGGGTAGCTTCGATATCTGAGTAACGATTGGTCTTGGTGACCATTTGGGAGAGACTCTCATTTTTGCGATGCTCCATATGATGACGGGCGGATAATAATCCGCCCCTACAAACGGGTGAGGAGTGGATATTGGTGGGCCATGAGACAAAATCTATCTTACGAATCAGTCGTACTACATAATCACTATCCCAACCACCATGTGACAGTGGGTAGCCAAAAGAGTAATTGTTGCGACCTATGGCGTAAACTGAGCAAGAGGCATAATTTGCGATGATTGATGTTATTTCATCGCGAAGTGCGGTGGGGATAACCTCATCAAAGTCCATGATGAGTACCCAGTCTCCTTTTGCCTCTTTGACCTGTCGCTCACGAATCAACTCAACGATCTTGGGAGTCTTGATTTTGATTACGCGAGCTTTGTACTTGGTAAATATGCTGAGTGCGGCCTCGTCGTCTCTCTCCATATTGAAGATAATGAGCTCATCGGCGAAGGAGACACTCTTAAGCATCGCTTCAAATGTCGAAAGTGAGTCACCTGGGGCAATTTGGGTGCTAACGGAGAGCATAACTATCCTCCCGCACATATCCTAGATAATTACCTGACTGAGAGACTTGAGTAAAAGACGGAGGCACTTTGTTTTGGTCGGCGATGGTGACGATAACAGAGTCGATGTTTGGATTGTCGAGAAGATCGGCCTTGAATACATCGTAGTCATAGTAATACTGTACGTGTTTGTGAGAGTACCAGACAATGCTAGGGGCTCCCCCATACCGGAAGCTCGAACTAATGGTTTGATCGCGGGGCAAGATGGCTTGAGCGATCCTCTCACTTTCTGAAACCAACATGGCGATGGTACCACCATGATATTGACTAAGTTCGTTGGCTACTTGGATTGAATCAGAATATGGGGTAGGATTTTTGCCAAAGTTGATATAGCTAAATGCGTGATAGAGCATCTGGAACAACATCCCCACTACGAGGATCGAGATAAGTGTTTTGGATTTTTTGTCTTTGGCGAATGAAGTGATGAGATAGCCACAAGATAGAGCGATAGCTGGGTAAACAGGCAAGATATACCAAGATAACCTAGTTTTGGCGAGCGTAAAGATAATGAGTGGGATAGCTAGCCACCAAGCTAAAAGAAAATTTTTGTCGAGAGATTTTTTGCTAAGCCAATTTTTAAACATAGTGGCATATCCAAGTAGCGAAACTATCCCCACGCCTAGCCCCAAGTCATGGGTCAGAAAATTGAGGTAAAACCAACGACTCTCTGTGTGGAACTCAATGGGGACGGTCGCGCGACGGATCACTTGCTCCATAAGATAGGGTGTGATAAATGACCAGCCATGAGCGACCAGAGCATAAAGATGCCAAGGCAATACAGCCAACAGCATATAGCCTATGGCTTGCAGTAGAAATTTTTTTGGTTTTTTTATAAGCAACGGGATGGCAATAAGAATGGCTAGTAACCCAGCTGGACCCTTGACCATGATGGCAAGTCCCATCACAATACCTATCAACCAAGCAGGCGCACCTGATAAAAGTAACCACAAAGTCCAGGCTATTGCGGCTAGGAGCATCCCATCGGTGTTGGACGCGCGAGCACGTGATAAGAAGAGATTAAAGTAGCCAAGTAATGCAGCGCTAGCACTACCCATGAGAGTACCACCCAACTTTTGACCAATGCGAAAGATGGCATAAAGCGTGAGCCCAGCAAATAGTGGCATAAACAGACGGACGCCTAGTTCATTGTCTCCTGCTAGGGTGATACCAAGCGCACTCACCCAACCGATCATGGGAGGCTTTTCTAACCAAAGGTTGCCGTTCCAGGTAGGAGTAAGTAGGTTACCCGTAGTCACCATCTCACGGCCAATTGTGCCGTAGATACCCTCGTCCCAATCAAAGAGATAGTCACGACCGAGGCCGAAATACATCAGACTGACAAACAGAAAAATCGCTATTATAACTACTTTTTTCACTTTCTTATTCCCATGTGGCCAAATAAATAATCAATAAATGCAGTGCGGCGAATAGAGTTGCCCCAGTTGCGGAAAATGGCCTCTCGTAGGAGCGCAAAACGCAACCGCCAAGAACCGTAACGTTTGGCGATAAAAAACCTATTCCTAGTCATATAATAATCAACAAAAGGACTGCCGGCGCCGAGACTGCTACCGTTGCAATGGTAGACAACTAGGTTTGGGTTATACATAACCTCTATCCCCTTGGACTTTGCTCGCAAACTAAAATCGCTATCTTCTAGATACAGGAAAAGTGACTCATCGAACGAGCCAATCTTTTTAAGTACTTGGCGCGGGAGCGCGATAAAGCAACCAGTGATAAAGTCGACACTCTTGATCTTGTCGTACTGACCATTATCTACTTCATCTATGCCATAGTGGCGCGAGACAGCCATACTAAAGTCAAAATAACCTCCGGCGTACCAAAGAATATTTCCCTTCCCTTTTTGATTCTCGTGATATTCGTAGCCTTTGGCATAGTAGATCTTGGCTCCTGCGATCCTATTTTTGCCCTCTACATAGCGGTATGCACGGAAGAACAAATTTGGATCAGAAAGAGTGTCGTTGTTGATGATATAGACAACTTGGGCACCCATTTTTAGAGCTTTTTTGATCCCGACGTTGTTGCCGGCGGAGAAACCAATGTTGGATCCAGTGACAATCAAATCAAGTCCTGGGCAGAGAGATTTGAGCTCTGATATACACTCAAGGGACGAGCCATTGTCTACGACGATGATGTGAGGTGCGTCTTTTGATTTTTCAATGGACCTCACACAAGTAGCGGTCGTTTTTGCATCACGAAAGTTGATAAGTATCGCAGCATGTTTGATCTTTTTGGACTTTACTTTCATTTGATGAGCCTCCGAACAAGTTTGCTTTTAATATTGGCGAGAAAATTGTGTTTTTTATCCCAGTAGAGTACCTCTGATAACCCATGACTAAACCAAACACGAGGGAAGGACTGGATAGTGCTCTCTGACTCGAGATCTTTATACTTTTTGGCCTCCCAATAGTAAGCGTAAACCATAAAGTAATAAAAAGATTGGAGAATGGCAAGAACGAGACCGTGCATACCATCGCGGTATCCAGCATCTAAGAAGAAGCGGCTAATGAGCTCTGAGATAGAAAGTTTGGTCGCAACTACCAGGGTGAAGTTGGTGCCAGATTTTGCTCTTTCGAGCGCATCGGCTTTGGCGTAGCGCATATTTTTCTCGATATACTCATCGAGATTGCGATAATTCTCGTGGTGAATGGCAAAGCGATCCTCAGACGGATAGGCATAACCCTCTCCAGTGGCAACTGCCTCAGCGTGGAGAGTGGTACCCCAGGTAACCTTGTTGTATCTAAATACTCTCGTTTGCATATCTGGCCACCAGCGACTATGTTTGAGCCATTTACCAAAGACAAAGTTTTGGCGGGGGATCAAAAAATAATCAAATTGGCTGGTTTTGAGCTTGTCTTTGAGATCTTGTGAGAGAGATGGTGGGATGGTCTCATCTGGATCGATAAATAAAATATATTCATGCTCGGCGTACTTGAGGGAATCTTGTCTGATTTCTTCAACTATGGAAACATTTTTATGTAAGATGTATTTGGCTTTGAATGAAGTAGCAAGACTTTTAATATCATCCAAACCAACTAAATCGATGATGATGATCTGGTTGACCCAAGAAGTGAGTGATTTGAGACAGTTGTGGAGGAGATCTTGTTGATTGTGGACTACGACAATAGCTGATATTCCTGGTTTCATAAAACTATTCTAGCAGAGAGCGAAATAGACCACTTAGTTCGACTTTGAGATACTTGCCGTCGATCATATACAATAACCCAGAATAAACAACCAAACCCAAGAAAATGACAGCAACAAGAGAAGTTAGGCCGTGTACATAATTGTTTTCTACAAAATAGACAAAAGTGCCCATGATGAGACTAGCGCTAAATGGTCTCCAAATCATCCCAAAGGTATCAACGCTGACTACTTTGCCCAGGGCATACAAAACTAGAGGGAAAGTGGTGTAGGTGATGATGCAGACTGTGATCGCGATACCTACATAACCCAGATAATGAATCAGTGGTAGTCCGATCCCCCAGGTCAGGGCAGTATAGAGAGCCATGAGTGACAAGACTATCTTGGGGTGACCAGTGGCGTAGATGGCATTGGTATAGGTAGTTGTGATGACGACGGGGATGGCAGCTACCAAGAACCAAAGAAGAGTAGGTAGGGCTGGAAGCCATTTGTCACTTTTGTTGGCATAGAGAAACTCTAGAATAGGTCTGGCCGTCACGATGAGGCCGATGATAGCGGGGAAATAAACTACACTCATAAGATGGATAGATTTTTCGATCCACCTCTTGAGTCGTTCTTTGTCGCCTTGGATACGCGAGTAAGTGGGGAAAGTGATGCGAGAAACAATGGTTGATATCTCCATGGGACGAGAGGAAATATTTTGGGCGACATTGACGAACCCTACGGCCGAGGGGCCGTACCAGACCGCGATGATGGTGGGGGTGATATTGTCTTTGATGAGGGCAAGAACTGAATTGAGCTGGAATGGCACGCCAAAATGAAGAAGTTCACGGGCAGATTTTTTGTTGAGTTGCCAACCGATTTTCCAGGGAGCGATGACATTGAGAGCAATAGCACCTAGGACTGTCCGAGCGATAACGGCGATAACCAAACTCCAGACACCGTATCCGTGCATGGCCATGTAAACTGCAATGGCGTTGTATGACACCGTCTCGATGATTTCGGGGATGATCAAGAGTTCAAAACGCAAACGACGCTCAAGCATGATTGAGGGAATAGTCTTGAATGAGGTGAGAAATAGTGAAAGAGAAAGGATGCGAACTAGCCAAGCCCCACTATTGCCTAAGTTGTAAAAACGACCGACCCATGGAGCCACAATCCAAGTTGCAAGCAAAATGAGTGTCACTAAGGCTTGCTGGATAGTGAAGGTGGTGCGTAGATCATCGTCGCTTACCTCTTCCTTCTGAATGAGCGCAGCCCCAAACCCAACGTCAGAAAAGAAGGAAAGGAAAGTAAAAACAACAAAACTGATGATACCAAAAACTCCAAATGATTCCTGGGACAAAAGTCTAGCGAGAGTAATAATGCCAAAGGTATCAATGAGTTTTAAGATAAGCCGTCTGAAAGTAAGGGTAAAAACTGCACGGATCGCTTTGGATTTTAACGAGTCTAGTACTTCGCTCATATAATGAGTAATCCTATCATGACAATGACCGTTAGGCCCGAGATCCAGATACCGATATTCTCGATTTGTGTGCGATGCCAGGTGAGAGAAACAGTGTGATTACCAGGTTGAAAATCGTTTACCGTCGCAATAAACCCTTTTTCGTTTGGGCTGATTGGTTGTTTTAATCCGTTTAACGTCAATTGCCACTGTGGCATGTAGGCAGTGTTGATCGTGAGAGGACCAGCGGTCTTGCGATCAATAGACCCAGAGACAGACGTAGTAGTACGAGATAGGCTGTCACTTGCGTGAGTGGTGGGGAAGGTAGACATAGTTGAGGGGAGATACTCGGGGATTTTGTCTTTGGCGGCGGTATCTAACTTTTCTTGTGACAGGAAGCTAGAATCGTTGTAATCTACCACCCTCTCTACTTGAAAGAATTTGAGATTGAAGATAAGAAGTAAGCTTACAACTAAAAGAGTAGTGACCATTTGTAATTTCTCGGGAACAAATTCTACTAGATACCCCGTGATAGCGGCGAGGGCAAAACTGGCAAAAGCCAATAGTCGCCATGGGAATTGGAGGATTTGAAGTCCTGTGATGAGCTGCCATACTGGGGATGAAATGGTGGTTGTCATAAAAGCATAAAACAGTAGCATACTGACAAAAAAAATGATTTTGGGATTCCATTTCTTTTTGAGGGTAACGATTGCCAGTCCTATGACTGAGAGAGCTAGTTGGAACTTGCCAAGCATAAATGACATCCCATCTACCTCCCCTAGTTTGGCTGAACCACCATAACCCCAGGGTGAGTGCCAAAGTTGGCCTAAATGGAGGAAGTGGTCACTATAGTTGGTAAGAAGTGCCTGTTGGTCTAACTGGACTAGACCTCGCTCGAACAATACTGGCAATAAAAACCAGAAAGAGGCAAGGGCCGAGAGGATGAGAGTAAGAAGAGTTGAGGTCACATCCTTGGTTTTAAACAATAATATCCAGATCAATAAAAAAGGAATAAAGGCAAAAGGGAGTGAGTTGTGACTCAAGAAAAAAAGTGAAGTAACAAGCGAGGTGATAGCTACCCAGCGATGATCTCTTTTGACTGAACTCCAAAAATACAGCAACCATGGCAAGAGTGCCCAAGTCACTCCTTCGGCATATGAGCCTCGGACGTAGAGAGTGGAGGCATGGTATGGCAAAAGAGTGTAAGCAGTAGCGGCAACGAGAGCGCCATATTCACCCAAAAATCGTTTCATGAGCTGGTACATACCAAACCCAGCAAAAGACACGAGCACAACTAGTGAGACCTTTAAGGTGATGAGATAGGTAGGGAGAAACAATTTGAGGAATACTCCTAAATAACTAAAGACAGGTGCATAGTACAAGAATAACGGATAACCATATCCTTGGTTGAGTGAGTTGGTCCAGGTAGCTGGAAACTGACCTGATCCTAGAGTCCCCAAGAGAGTGGCAAAGCGCAGGATAGAGGTAGGATCATGAACATCAAATAAGCCCGTGTGAAAAAGTGGGATAAGAGTAAGAATCAGAGGAATAATCAACAATAATTTTTTCATGGAAAGATACGGTACAGACGGATATAACTATCATCGGCTTTTTTATACGAGAGGATCTCTTCTGAGTTGGGGGGTAGTGAGACAATTTGAGTATTGTTGAGAATAAAATATGTTTCTTTGTTTTCTTCGGATTTTTGCTTGACTGCAAGGGGTGGAATATCGATGACGGGATAGATGCCTGTAAGACGGAGTTTCTTGGACCTCTCTGATGTGTAGAGCTCGACGCCGTGAGGCAAAAGGCCAAAAGTACCCTCGGTATAGACATCTAGGTCAGTCCCCACGACACGAGCACGTTTGACTAGCCAGTCAGAGATTTCTTTGACGCCGTTGCCTGCGGCCCATCCAGAAACATAGTCTTGATCAGCTTGAATGAGGGGCATAGTGAGTGGAGTGAAATATGATTGATAAATAAAGCGAAGTGGCCAGATAGATAAGACCGTAAGCATCATGAGCCTATGTTTGGTTTTAGCCGGGAATGCAAAGGTAGCGTAGAGCAACAAATATGGCACGATAAAGACTAGATAGCGGGGACGGTATAGCAATGCTGTGGTGATGAGGGCAAACAAAGGTACCCAAAACCAAGCAGAAACAAGAAGAAACTTGTCGACAACTTTGGACATTTTGTAGGCACCAAAGATAGTAAATAGGTAGAGGGGAAGTGTTAGGTAGGAGATGAGCCAGCGCTGACTATCGGCGAAGTTCTGCCAGATACGGTATGGATGATCCTTTAGCATGGCGAATGGCGAGATGACAAAATCACCATTCTTCCTGGTGATCATATACATCCAAGGAGAGAGACGCTGGATATTGTTGATCACTTCGGCGAGGACATAAACCACAATAAGTAATCCTAGATATTTAAGAATGTTCTGTTTGCTAAAACGAGTTTTGTCTTCTACTAAAAATAAATAAGCCACAGGAATAAGCATGATAAAGGCTTGAGCGGGAGACTTGACTAAGAAGGCAAGACCACCTGCCAACCCCAGAATGAGGGCAACATCGAGACGTTTAGTTTTGGCTAGAATGATAGAGAGACAGAACAGCCAGATGCCAGAGGCAGTGAGCATACTCTCCATGACGGCAAAACGATCATAGAAGAAGAGAAATGGAGTAATGAGACCAAGAGCGGCAGCCAGATAACCAGTACGTTTATCTTTGATGAGGAAGCCTGCGTACCATAGTCCCAGAATCGTGAGGAAACCACAAAGGACAGAAACTGACCTAGTGGCAAAGAGTGGATCCTGGATAAAATGGAGAAATGGCATGGCAACCCAGACAAACAGTGGTTGCTTGCCGTCGGTCAAAGAGATAAAGCGCCAAGATGCATCGTGGAGAGCTATCTGGGCCCAGCGAGAGTAGATGGCTTCGTCGACAAAGATGGGGAGTGAGGTCAAGTGATAAATGCGCGTAGCAAAATAGATGATACTGATACCCAAGAGTATCAAATAGTCGCGTAATTTGAGTTTGGGAAACCACTGCATAGGATCATTATAGCTTAAGTTTTGCTAGTCTAGTGAGAGCCAAGCTCAACACGAGAGGAAGATAAATCACGCAGGATACAAACAGAAGTGAGTTGTCCCAAAAACCTGTAGCGATATAGGGAATATAGTAGATAAGGGCTGCAATGCTGGCGAAGATAACCCAGGTACGAGCAAGAGCATACTCAATAAGAACCATAGGGATAATAGCCCAGACTAGATACCATGGTTGGAAACGAACAGGGGAAACTAAGACTGGAAGAAGTAAAACCAGTGAGGAGAACAATACTTTGAGTTTGGGATTCTTGATCCAGTACATAGGAAGAGTGAGAGCTGTCACAAATTTTGTCCCAATAGAAGCCAGCAGAGAAATAAAGCTGGGGATAAGCTTGGATTTGAGTGAGTAATAAAGGCTCAGAAGGAAAAGTGCAATCATAACTGCATCGTTGTGACCATTGACGACTACTTCCATGATGATAAATGGGTTGAAAGCGAGGAGTAATTGAGCATAGGTTGAGTTGGCTTGGGTAAAGCCCATTGCCCGAGTAAGCTTTCCGATCAAGTAAACGCACCAAACGAAAAAGGCGGACATGGTCAGTTTCATGAGATATAAAACTGGGACAAATTTGCCTATTCCTAGCAGGTAGGCCGGAGACTCGATAGCAGTAAAGACTGGCCCGTAGGCTGAGGACGTATGAACCCAGCGCATAAAGCGAAGCCAAAGGTCACCAGTATATTCAAGTGGAGCATGGAGATGTGGGTTCTGGTGATAGAACCAGAGGATCTTGCTGTGAAACATATAGTTGAAAACATCGTAAGATAACATGGGATAGGCAAGGGTTAAGATCAAAATAATAATCAGGAAAAATTTCCAGGGGAAGATAGCAGATTTGCTGGTTTTGCAATACTGCAGTATTGCAGTATAAAGCGCAAACATAATAAACAACAAAGAAACATAAATCTTGGCTGAAAGTTGGCGATCAAAGTAGACGAGATGCTGGAGAGGGGCGACAAAGCGAAGAAATAAAGGATAAGAAGTTAGAGTCAAATTGAAATCGAGGAAACCGTAAGAGTAGATTGCTAGTAGCACGCAGCCAACAGCATACAGCAGAAAACTAATCATATTTGCCCAAGATATCGTTGATACGCACTCGCATGATCTCAAAGAGCATCTCGATAGATTCTTTGACAAAATTGCGAGACTTGCCCAGACTTGTATCTTCGTTTTTCCAGATGACCGGAACTTCTTTGATTTTTGCGCCTAGTTTTTTGGCTAGGTGCAGGAGTTCCACATCATAGGCCGTCACTTTCCAACCACTTACATTGTTGGCTCTGCCAAATAGTCTCATTTGAGAAAAAATTTGGCGGGCAAGCTCGGTCTTTATCAGTTTAAAACCACATTGAGTATCGATGATTTCTGGAAGTAATATGATACGACGTACCGTGAGGAAACCGAGCGAAATGACATATTTGCGGATGAATGACGAGTTGGGACGATGTATCCCGCGAGAACCTATGACTAAATCAAACCCTTTTTGTGTATATGGGAGTAGTTTTGTAAGCTCTGAAATGGGTGTGGACTGATCCATATCTGTGAGGAGTACATATTTACCCTGTGCCTCGGCGATCCCTGATCTGAGCGCATACGGCTTACCGGAATGCTGATTGTAAATTATCTTGACGTTTGGAAACCCTGCAATAAATTCTTTTATAACCAATACACTACTATCTGTTGAGCCATCGTCTGAAATAATTACCTCAAATGGGTATGATTGTTTTTTGAGATAAGTAAGAATATTCCCGAGGACTCCACGTTTGACGTTTTCTATTTCGTTGTAATTGGGGATGAGAACTGTAACTAAAGGTTTCATGGCTATATTGTATCAGTGATCAATAGTCATTGTAGCTACCCAAGTTCCGTATGACACTGGCTCATTTTTTATAATAGTTCTTATAGTTTTAAACTCGTTTACTGCAGGATGCCCAAGATATTGTGAGATTGAAGGATGAGTAGCGCCTGAGCCATAAAAAACTGTGGTGGTGGTGTCACTGAGGGGACATTGTTTACCTTCACATATATCAAAAATTAAGTTTTCAAAACTATTTTTTGGTGGATTTGAAGTAAGTGATAAAAAATATTCTACTGTAGTGGCATATGTTCCTGGGGTTGATACCACATTGTATGGTTTCCCGTCAGATTGAGCAACAATGTAGGATGCTGTTTCTTTTGCCCGAATAGATTGGCTAGAGTTGAGTTCTAACAAATTGTATCTGAGTGTAGGAATACAGTGTAAAACTACATAAAGTAGAGTGAAGGTCGAAATCAAACGAATAGTTTTTAGGTTGGTAGTAGATAATCTTGCAAATGCCAGAGCAATGATGGGGAATAGAAATGAAATATAATGAACATTTAGTGGTTCTTTTAGGATAGAAACTATGACTATTGATCCGATGGAAAGATACCAAAGATATAGGCCTTGTGATAAAAATGGCAGAACTCCAAAAAGTAAGAGAGCTGAAATAATAATTAGATAATTGGGGAGCTGAGTTAGAGCAATAGATGCGCTACCCCAAACTCCAGTAATTAATAATCTGAGATTACCCAATAACCTAGATAGATAACTAGTATTGAGGTCGGCATTTTGACTACCTTCACGCAAAAAAGTAAAAAGTGCTTGTGAATTGACAAAGTTGTGTCTAAATTCGAATAACCAAAAAGGAGATGAAACAATAAAAAATCCCAGTATAGCCGTTAGCACATCTTGGATTTGGTGACTTTGTTTTAATTTGTATATTCCGATTATGAAAACCAGGGCTAGAGCAACGTAGTGTAGCTGGAATAATACTCCAGCACATAAACCAAAAAGTAGCCAACTCAATTTTTTGTGTTTGTAATCTGCCGAGATGATCAATGAGATTGCAAAAAATGGGATGATGTTAGGATTCCAAGATGACCTAGAATAGTGCAACATTACTGGAGAAAGTGAATAAAGCAAACTGGCGATTGTTCCCCCAAGTAAACCATACTTTTTTGATCCATAGAAAAATAGCAAATATGATGTTGCAATCCCAAATAAACCCACCATGATTGCGGGACCTACTGGATCCATCCTTGAGATCAAAAGTGATGGGGTCATCAAATAGTAATAGATGGGGCCGAGATACATATTGCCGATAGAAGTTTGAGGACCTAACAAAACTGGTCTACCAGTGTCGATCATTTTTTTGACAATGAGTACATCACGCGCTTCATCGTTATAAAATATAAAAGTTTTGTCTATCCGATACAAATGTGTAAAAGTAGAAATTGATAGAACAAGTGCAAGTAACAAATATTTTAATTTATTCATGGTGAATTTTTCTCCTAAGTGAAAAACTTTCACGTGCAGCTTTGACTATCACGCGCCAATTACCGCCTGATTGTTTCCCAAATTTGCGAGCATAGTGGTGAACTGGAAGTTGAATAATTCTAAATCCGATTGCTTTGGCTTTTACGATAAACTCCGTTACGGTAATGGCGCTTTCTGTTTCTAGTTGAATACTATCACGCACTTCTTTTCTGAAAAGTTTGTAGGCACAGTCTACATCCCGAATGGTCAGACCAAAAAGAAGGAAATTCCAAACTTTAAGAAGTACTTGAGCAACAAAGATGCGGTGGAAAGGATCCATGCGCTTGCGCCTGTAACCTATGATCAAATCGGCTTTGTCACAAACGTTCACAAATTTATGTAACTCATCATAATGGAATTGCCCATCAGAGTCGGTGAAAAAAATCCAGTCCATCTTGCAAGCTTTTAGTCCAGTTTTGACAGCTGCACCATATCCCCTGTTGGTTTTGTGAGAGATTAAACGGATATTGTGATCGAATTTTTGTAATTCGTGAACTACTTCTGCAGTTCTGTCACGCGAACCATCATCGACGACAATAATCTCGTATTTAGAGGTGACTGCCTGAGCCGCATTTTTGGCGTCGATGATGGTGGTTGCGATATTGCCCTCTTCGTTGTAGGCTGGAAGAAAAATTGATAGGCTACACAACTTGGATATAGTCATGGTTAAATTGTATCATCTCTGGAAGATTATTAGATCTACTGTGTCTGCTAGAATACTGGCATCTTTTGTATCTCTTAACTCATTGATCAGTTCGGGACTAGTTGATTCATTTTTATAAATATAGAAATATTTAACAGGAAGAGAGAGAAGATTCTTGCGAACAACATTAAACATTTCTTGCCTACGTGCCTCATAATCGATATGGGTCACCATGAGCTGATCTACATCTAAATAATAAGCAATTTTTCCTGATAAAGCTGGGACAATAGCATTTTTTAGCTCAGGATTTGAGATATATACAACACCTGACGGTGCATCGGCTAATTTTTTGAGCGCCGCAAGCTCTGAGTCGGGAATCAGATTTTGAGGGGCAGTCAAGTAGCGCAACTGCTCAATAGAATTGGGGAGAGTGAAGAGAATAATCAGATAAGCGCTCCATTTGATCAGCGTTTTTTTGTGGGAGATAAGGTGAGCTAGTACTTGGCCAGCGTACAAACTAGCCAAAAATACTCCGTAGTAGAGAAACTGCATGGTATTAAACCAACCACCATCTTGAACAAAAAAGACTGGCATCAAAAAGGTAAAGATGATAACGGAGATAAATACAAAATCATCAGGTGTATAAGTACGTCTGATTTTAGCTATAAATAGAGAGAGAATAGCGATAAGCCTAGTCCCAAAGTTCATGATAGCTAGTAAAAATACAGTATAAGACTCAAGGGCCAAAAGACGTGGAGAGCGCAAGCCCCCATGTTCATATAGATAGTAGCGAGCAAGGGTCCAACTATGGTTATTGAACAAGACTGGATCATCTAACAAAATATGTGGTAATGCCATGGGAGCCCATGCAAAAGGAAAGCCATCTGCCCCAGCACTACTATAAAATAGTGATTTGGCCAAAAAGTCTCCCAAGAAGATAGCCATTAGTTGAAGTAGACGAAGGGAGATTTTGTCACGGCGATAAAGCCTGATTAAGATGAGTCCTCCCAAAATAAGCGACAGAACTATGCCACCATAAAATTTGAGACCAGAGATCATAAACATGAGAATAGCCAGCCAAAAGACTGAAATGATTTTCACTGATTTTTTGAAATGAAGTAGTGTCAAAAGGATAAGAGGCAGTGTCAAAGCAAACTGAAGATTGAGAAACATCATCCCTGGCTGAATCGAGGTCACAATGGGGAAACCGCGCATACTTGAATAGAAAAAAGTATTATCTGCATAGAGTGTTGCAAGGTAAGAAAGTGAGCTACCAAAAAAGAGGAAAAAAATAATGGAGTTAATTTAAGTACTTCCTTTACTTTGACTTTTGACATATTGAATCGAAACAAAGATGTATAAGACTGAGATCACAATAGGGAGAAACCGAAAGAAGACAAAGAAGGGTTCAAGCCCGAACTTGGTCAAGGCAAATAAGATCAAATCAATAAAATAATTATAGCCATATACTGTGCCTCCGGCAAAAAATGGGTGAGGAAATGGGAAAGAATTGAAAGCTGACTTGACTAAACTGATGTGCCAGAGAGCATCATGCATGTGCCATTGCCCTATATAGAGTCCACAACTCCCCCACCAGCAACTATACAAGCCATTTGTCACAATTAAAGAAATAGAGAGGAAGAAGAAAAGAACTGCTTGTAGCAATAGCAATTTGTTGGTTTTGAGTGCAGTAATTACATCTCGCATATAATCTATGAGTATAATGGAATTATGAAAAATAATCACCTCTTGATGTCGATTGGGATTGCCCTCTTCTCTCTAGGTATCATGTGGTTGCCATTTGCTTTACGGGCAAAAAATTTATTGGGAATTGATTTTGCACAGGCTGGAATGGATAGAATTGTCTCTAACTTTGATGGAATTAACTTCCTAGTAGTTGCCAAAACTGCCTATAATCCCGAGTTAATCGCAAATAGTTTCCAGGATATATTAAATGGGAGGAGACCGCTTTACTTTTCAGCTCATTACCCTGGATATCCCATGCTGATTGCACTAATAGATATCTTTGTTTCTGGTCCAAATGCATTGCTGGGATCGGTTATTGTGTCTAATATATTACTGTCTGCTGCTCTTTATTTGTTCTTTGAAAGTCTTACTAAGAATCGGGAAAAAGCTATTTTGCTAACTTTAGTAGCATTATTTTTCCCAGCCAGAATGTTGTCAAATAGGATTGTAGGATCAAATGAATCTTTATTTATATTTTTTATATTATCTTCTTTGATTGCCCAAATGAAGAATCGCAAATGGTGGAGTGCTGTCTTTGGAGTATTTGCTGTCTTGACCCGTAGCCCTGGAATACTATTGTTTGGAGCATACCTTATCCAATTTATCTTTCATAATTTGCTTACCAAAAATAGAAAAGATCTTATGAAACAACTAAATAATTTTGTTCCATATTTGTTGATACCACTGGCTTTGATTGGACTATGGATATTTTATGGGCATCAATTTGGGAGTATTTGGGCATATTTCCAAGTAGGTGGCAATATTAATATACATTGGCCTTTCTCTGTATTTGGTAGTCATATGGATTGGATATCTGGGATCTGGAATGAAGATCTAATCTACCTTTTCACTTTGATTATCGGAGGTGGAATCGCGTTTCTTCACAAGTATAAATGGCATACATCTGGTATTTTTGTGGCAATATATGGTTTATTTGTAATATTTGTAGCTCATCGAGATCTCGCTAGATATAGTTTGCCAATTATGCCATTTGTGATCGCTGGTTTATCACCAATCTTGGAATACAGATATATTAAATATATTATTCTGGTGATGATCATCCCAATATGTTTGTACGCCTGGCAGTTTGTCCTGGTAAACTACCAGCCGATTATGGATTGGACTCGATTGCTATGAAGAAGTGGTTGTTTTGGTTGATAGTAATTCTGGCATTTGTGGTGGAAATGAGAGTCGTGATCCCTAGCGGAAGCCATTATTGTCAAAATGGGTTCTGCGGGATTTATTTTTGGGGAGCGCATGAACATGATGGCGTGTGGCATCTAGCTTTGATAAATAATGCGTTGACTGTTTGGCCAAATAGATTCCCCACATTTGCTGGGGCAGTGTTGTCTGGCTATAACACACTACTGGACTCTATTTTGTATGTTATCAACCTACTGACTAAGATCCCTGTGGTAACTTTGTATTTTAAAGTGACTCCCCTTTTGTGGTTTGGAGCAATGATTTTGGTGTGGAAAAAATTTGCGGCGCGATATAGTAATAATAAGTGGTATCTGCCTGCAATTCTATTTTTCGTATTTTTTGGCAACTCTTTCTCGTATTTTTTTAGACTATACCACGAAGGTATCATCTGGGGTGCGAGTGGATTGCTCTCGATGCAATCTCCCCAGATGTTAAGCAATATTCAATATGCCCTAACGTTACCATTGATTGGTGTTATGCTGATTTTGTTTCGCAAAGATAGGGTCGGTTGGAAAGAGATGCTGAGTTTGGCAATATTAAATTTTCTTTTGATGGGACTCAAATTCTATGCTGGAGTAATCGCAGTGACAATGAGCGGGATGTATGCATTAACCCTAATTTTCCAGAAGCAGTGGAAGATAGGTATGATTGGTGGTCTATTGTCAGTGATGGGATTTGTTTTGGCTACTTTTGTTTTCTACAACCCACTAAAGAGTCTAGGGGGACCTTCGATTCTGTTGTTCAAACCCATGGCTACAGTACACCCAATAATAGAGGAAGCGGGTTTATTTTTTGCGCCATCAATCGCCAATTTACGCAACAATTTATATGCTGCTGGAGGAAGCTGGCGATTATGGTTGATAGAGGCAGCAACTCTAGGGTTATTTGTATTTTTTAACTGGGGCACGAGAATTATAGGTGTTTGGGCGATAAAGAAAAAACCATTTGATGTAGTTTTGATTACTGGGATAATCACTAGCTTGCTTATGAACATCTTATTCATACAAAGAGGCGAGTGGTGGAACACAGTACAGTTTTTGTATTATGCTACTTTTTTGTCAAACATATATGCGGCAGAGATACTAGCAAACTTAGTTAATCAGGGTTGGAAAATGAAACTCGTAGCATTACTCATCGTATGTTTTACAATCCCCAATGCTTTAGACACATATCGTATCTTTAATAGTTTCCCCCCACATAGTTATGTAAGCGAAGCGGAGATAGAGGCACTCAATGAACTGAAGTCGTTGCCTAAAGGAGTAGTATTGGCTTTACCAATAAATCCGATACCTGGGCATGAACAACAATTACCTCGTCCTCTATATAATATGTATGATACGGCTTATGTGGCGGCATTTTCAGGTCAACAAACATACCTTAACGACTTGGTGCAGTTGCGCTTGACAGGAATAAACTACGAGAATAGATTAGCAATAATTAAAACAGGTGAATGTGAAGTGTTGTCAGAGATCAAATACATTTATGCTGCAGGTGATCAGGGTCAATTATTCCCTTGGCAAAAGTGTCAAAATAATTCTATAACAGAAATATATACCAATGAGCAGGCTAGTATCTACCGCGTTATGACCGATACACCAAACCAATAATAATAATCTTTGAGAATTGCTTCTTTAGTATAGATGAATCCATTGGTAACTTTTAGTTCGTCGTATGGCTTGATAAAAAATATTAAGACTTTATTATCTATTTGATAAATTATTGTCTGAGAATCTTGATAGATGGGGGTGGAGCTAGGTAGATCCACAAGATCTGCCAACTGATTAGTGTTCACTAGCGATTCATAACTAGACCATTTCGGCGACTTATAAACTAAGATTGGAAAGTCTCCTTTTAACTTGAGATTAATGCCTGTTTGATGCACAAAATCGGTGATATTATCTATAGATAATCCATCTTGGAATACATAAAATACACCTGGATAATAAAACTCTCTAGTCTCCCAGTATTTTTGAGGATCTAAATGTTTCGTCGACTTTGTTTGTTGCAACAATTGATCTAAGTAATTTGTTCTAGCTGTGGGCAATAAATAATTGATGATGCGTGGTTGGAACAATAAATAGCAAATTGCGATGGTGAGTGTAACTAATAACGGTAAACGCATGAAATCATTATATAATGATTGTTATGTATTTTGTTTTATCAATTGTGATTTCGCTACTTTTGGTTTCTGATTTGTTTTTTACCCCTGGTCACTCTGCCTACATGGATGGAATTGCTCACATTACAACCCTAACCCAATTTTACGAAGCCATGAAACAAGGTATTTGGAGAGTGACTTGGACTGATGGATTTGCTAATTATGGGATGCCAATACCTTTGTATATCCACCAGACCATTGGCTATTTGGGTGGATGGCTATCGCTACTTCTACATGGTGATGTTGTGATGGTATACAAACTTTTGTTTTTGCTTGGTGCAGTAGTGTCGAGTGCAGTTTTCTATAAATTCCTGCGGATATATTTTAGTCCCCTGGCTTCATTTCTAGGAGTATTTATCATGAATGTTTCTCCTTACAGAATATTGAATTTGTATATCAGAGAGGCACTACCAGAATTTTTGGCAGCTGTAATGTTTCCTGTTATTTTGTTAGCTACTCACAATTTTGTAAAGAAAAAGAATAAGTGGTCAGGAGCCATTTTGACTAGTGTATTTGCACTTATTGCGTTATCGCATCCCATGATGTTGGTGGTGGGAAGTGTATTATTTGGAGGATATTATTTCTACCTAATCAAAGATGAAGAGAACAAAGTCAAACTAACGCTCTTATATGCTATGCATATGATCTGGGGATTACTAATTGCTGCATACTATTTGATCCCACTGAAGGTCGAAATCAAGTACTTTTACTATGGTCAGCAAACAAATCATTTGACTGGCGGACAATATTTGGGATTGGTAAATTACTTTGATCCTAAATGGTATTACTTTTATATCAGAGATGTGGCGAATCGAGGACACTTTGTATCTGGGGGATTGTTGGAAAGTTTGATTATGATTGGAGGAAGTGGTGCATTATTTTATCAACTTATTTCTAAAAAGTTTAAAAGGATTGAAATATGGCATTTTGCAGTAGTGGTGGGGATAGTTTTGGTTTTTATGACGACTAAATATTCTGGTTGGCTTTATGAACATATCAATTTACTATCCAACATTCAGTTTCCATGGAGAATGCTTTCTTCATATATATATATTCCAGCGATACTAGTGGCGGCATTTTTTGACAAGCTTTCTAAAAGAAAATTCAAGCTGATTTTGGCGTTGATATTTGTGGTTATCGTGGCTTCTACTCGCTTCCCACAAATGTATGCCAAGAACAATACTCTGCATGATGTGGCGCGCTATTACTTTACGCCTATTAATCTTCACTCTACAGTCATGAATACTGTTTGGAGTGGTGAGACTACTGAGTACCCAATCAAAGATCATAAAGCAGATATCATAGCAGGGAGCGGTGATATAGAAGTTTTAGATAACAGATATGGAATAAGGAAATATATTGTGAATGCTAAGACGGATGTAAGGTTGGTGGATTACACTTTTTACTTCCCTGGCTGGGAAGTAAAAGTAGATAATCAAGTTGTGCCAATAGAATTCCAAGATCCCAATTACCGCGGAGTCATAACCTACAAACTCTCTGCAGGCGATCACCAAGTTGATCTATATTTTGGTGATACCAAGTTACGAAGAATATCTAACTGGATAAGTATTGTAAGCGCTGGACTTTTCGTTGCCTATTTTTTCTTCCAAACAAAACGTGAGTAAGCAAAGAA
>Ga0210049_1001700_pt1 | contig 20801 bp, 16 predicted proteins | sample CryGeyCG2014_300_2_FD_183964 | JGI IMG/M metagenome (GOLD analysis project Ga0210049, IMG submission 183964) | Groundwater microbial communities from aquifer - Crystal Geyser CG06_land_8/20/14_3.00 (SPAdes) (version 2) | ecosystem: Environmental > Aquatic > Deep subsurface > Groundwater | place... | reverse complement strand
GGGATACTCGTTGGATCGGGTGCCAGGGATTATGCCCAGAATTTAGCTGAGCAATATTACCGTCAAGCTTTGGAGCGGCTTGAAGCGAGTGGCGTTGAAAGCGTTCGCCAGACTCCTTTGAAGGAGGTAGCATATTTTCTAGTAGAACGTGATTACTGAAGTGAGGAGAGATGTTGAAGAAAACTATTAGAGACATAGATGTTGAGGGGAAAAGGATTTTACTCCGGGTTGATTTTAACGTTCCCCTGGATATTAATACTGGCTCCATTAGTGATGATAGCCGCATCCGAGCTTCGTTGCCTACCATTAAATACCTTATTGATCATAAGGCTAAAGTAATTCTCTGCTCCCACTTAGGACGTCCCGAAGGCAAAGTTGTTAAAAAGTTAGGCATGAAGCCGGTAGCAGAGCATCTATCCCAGCTCATAGGTTTACCTGTCAGGACAGTGAGTGATTGTGTTGGTGAGGAGGTGGAAGACAAAATAAGAGAGCTTAAAAAAGGCGAAATTATTTTTTTGGAGAATTTACGCTTTCACCCAGAGGAGGAGGCAAATGACTCTGGTTTTGCTCAAAAGTTAGCCAAATTAGCCGATATCTATGTTAACGATGCTTTTGGTACTGCCCACCGTGCTCACGCCTCCACCGTGGGTGTAGCTAAATACCTACCGGCAGTAGCCGGCTTTTTGATGGAGAAAGAACTGGAAGCTCTGGAGAAGATATTACATAATCCAGAGCGTCCCTTTGCTTGCCTTATTGGTGGTGCCAAGGTGAGTGACAAAATAGGATTGCTGCAAAATATGTTGAAAAAGGTGGATGTTTTGCTTATTGGTGGTGGCATGGCGGCTACTTTCCTCAAGGCGGAGGGTTACGAGACAGGGCGATCTCTGGTGGAGGATGACAAGCTGGACATGGCTAAGAAGTTAATAAGAGAGGCTCAAGAATTGGGGGTGCTGCTTCGGTTACCCCAGGATGTTGTTGTAGCAGCAGAAATTAAAGCTTGTCCCGAGCGCAGCGAGGGAACTCCCGGCAAGATAGTATCTGTAGCAGATACACCACAAGATAGCTACATCGTGGATATCGGACCAAAAACTACCGAGCTCTTTTGTCAGGAATTAACTAAGTGCCGAACTATCTTGTGGAATGGTCCTGTGGGCATTTATGAAATTCCCCAGTTTTCTCAGGGAACTAAATCATTGGTTAGTTTTCTTGCCACTCTTGGTGCTACTACCATTGTTGGGGGTGGATCCAGTGCTGAAGTGGTTCAGGAAATGGGGCTGGTTGATAAGATGACACATGTCTCTACCGGAGGTGGCGCTACCTTGAGATTTTTGGAAGGAACTGTCCTGCCAGGGGTGGAAGTTTTGCAGGATAAGAGCTAGGAGAAAGTTAAATGCGTACCCCTTTTGTTGCTGGCAACTGGAAAATGAATGCCACAGTTACTGAGGCTGAAAAGCTGGTACATGAGATGCTTGTTCCGCTAAATAACATAAGCAGAGTAGAAAAAGTACTCTGTCCGCCATTTGTATCCTTGCCGGTCATAAAGAACCTCCTGCAAGGTTCCGATATCAAACTTGGTGCACAGAACATGTATTTTGAGACCAAGGGAGCTTACACTGGCGAGATCTCACCACTGATGCTCAGTGAGCTATGCGAATTTGTTATTTTGGGTCATTCTGAACGGCGCTACTATTTTGGCGAAAGCGATGAGATGGTCAATAAGAAGATAAAAGCAGCTCTGGAAAACAAACTCAAGCCAATTTTCTGTATTGGGGAAAGGCTCGAAGAAAATGAGAGTGGCAGAACGGAAAAGGTGATTAGCCGGCAGTTGAAAAAGGCTTTGGCTGGCATAGAACCAACTCACGATATAGTCATTGCCTACGAACCTGTTTGGGCTATTGGCACAGGCAGGGCAGCAAATGGCAAGCAGGCAGCAGCTACCATCAAATTTATCCGCGATTTCGTAGCAAAGCTGTGGAACAAGAATATAGCCAGGGATTTGCGTATCCTTTATGGCGGTAGCGTTACTAGCGGCAACATTGCTGAATTTGTTTCCCTCTTGGAGATTGACGGTGCTTTAGTCGGTGGTGCCAGTCTCAAAGCCGGGGAATTTGTGAGTATTGTCAGTCAGACAGCAACCATCAAGAAAAATACAACATCCAAGCGCTAATAATCATTGCACTGGTTAAAACGACTTGCTCAGTTTCCAGGTGTGGACAACCTTTCTGTCATTGCGAGCCGAAGGCGAAGCAATCCCAAAACCGAAATCTGTTTAACGAGCATAAGACTAGCTTTGCTATAATTGTGTTATGTTTGTGATATATTAAAGATACGACGTGAGACAAAGAACGGGTTTGTAGGGGGTGTAACTATGCCTCGTAAATCTTTGGAAGTCACCGTAGAACCGAGAGTGCTTATATGGGCAAGAGAAAGCGTAGGGCTGAGCATACCAGAAGTCGCCAAGAGACTAAAAGCAAGCGAAGATACCATACGCAAGTGGGAATCAGGACAAAAAAGACCTACACTAATGTACCTAGAAAAACTCGCTAGGACTATTTACAAACGACCATTTGCGGTGTTTCTCTTACCCAAACCTCCAGAAGAACTTCCTTTCCCAAATGATTTCCGCTCTCTACCACCTGATAAGAGAAAACCTTTCTCTTCAAAGACCCGCCTTGCTATACGGCGAGCCCGACGTCTTCAATCTTTGACTGCAGAATTGGCAAGGAGCCTTAATCGTGAATCCACCTTAAAAATCGGTAGGGCTACTTTATCAGATGACCCCGAAGTTGTGGCAAATAGCGTAAGGGAGCAATTAGGAGTTGACCTCCAAACGCAATTTGGCTGGACAGACGAAAACAAAGCTTTTAATGAATGGGGAAAAGCCATAGAAAAGGTAGGTATATTAGTATTTCAGATAGGTATGCCCCTTGAAGAAACGAGAGGATTCTCATTAACTGAGGGCGAATTCCCAGCAATTGTAATTAATCTCCATGACTCAACCAATGGGAGGATATTTTCTCTTTTTCACGAATACGGGCATCTACTCCTTAATAACAGTGGAATATGCGATATGGAAAATCCTGCCTATCTATCTGAGGAAGTTAAATCAATAGAAAAATTCTGCAACCACTTTGCAGGTGCAGTTTTAGTTCCAAGAAATGCTTTGCTAAATCACGAATTAACTAGGTTGAAGGGACGTCTTTCCGAATGGCCTGATGAAATCTTAAAAGAACTTGCTAAAACTTTTAAGGTTAGCCAAGAGGTGATTTTAAGACGTTTGTTAATACTCGAAAGGGCTACCGAAGGTTTTTATAAAAGAAAGCATGAAGAATGGGGGATGAAAGCAAAAGAAGCGAAAAAAGAACAAAGGCAAAAGTTCTTGTTTAGCTTAGAGTTAGGCTATAGGCTACTTTTAAAGGATGGAGCTACGAGTAACGCTCTAAGAGAGGTCTTTGTGAATAATGACTTGTCCTTGACCAGTGAAGCGAAGATTACCAAAAAAGATGACAAACATTGGAAGATAAAGGATGGTAATAAGATATATAAAATCGAAGATACTGACACACAATTAAACATATACGAACAAAAAGGAGGAGGTCGGCAAAATCCACCTAAAAAATGCATTTGGGAAAACGGTGCCCCATTCATATCGCTTGTCTTAGAGACATTTAGAGAGGAAAAAATTACTTATAGGGATGTCGCAGATTATCTGGCAATCCGTCTAAAACATTTACCTAAAGTAGAACAACTCATTAGAGGCAAGGTTTGATTATGCTGGAGCTATTTCCAGGTTACTGCATAGACACAAGTGCAGTTATAGATTTATGGAGAAGAGTATATGCTCCTGATGTTTTCCCTTCGGTGTGGAAGGAAATTGAAAATCTTATTTCTCAGAGATACCTTATCACACCTCACGAAGTTCTTAATGAACTTGAAGGATATTTTGATAAGAATGATGAACTCTTGAAATGGGCAAAAAAGCATAAAACAATGTTTAAAGACCTGGATGATGCACAACTGCAACAAGTTCAGAACATTTTAAAAGAATTCCCAAGATTTGTTGATGAGAACAAAGAGACACCAGAAGCCGACCCTTTTGTTGTTGCCCTTGCTATGTCTAAAGGGTGGACTGTTATCACTTCAGAGCAACCTGCAAACCTAAATGCAAACCCAGGTGCACGTCCCAAAATTCCAAATGTATGCGAACATTATAATGTTAAGTGTATTTACCAATTGCTAGAATTTTTCAGAGAGCAGAAATGGAAATTTTAGGGGACTAGCTAGGTAATGAAGCAAACTGAAACTTGCCCAACCATCGGCTTCTGCCATAATTGTGCTATATTAAAAATACGGTATGAGACACAGCAGGCTAGCCCAAGCAGGAACAGAATTGATATATTCCGTTTACACACAACACCATACTAAATAAGATATAGAAGAGTCTTTTCATGAAAGGAGAAAGTAAAAGGCAAGGATGGATTTAGAGATTCAAGGGTCGCTTCTCCAGGCAGCTGATAAACTTGTTGGCTTTGTGAGCGAGTTAATGCGAACCTCAAAGACCGAAGAAGACCTGCGGATTGGCTTCGAAAAAATCTTAGACCCACTGCTGAAGAGCATTGGTGTCGAATCCCAACCAAGCTATGAGCGTCTAGGTGCCGAAGCAAAAACAGTTTATCGAGGTCGCCCGGATGCAGTGCACGGGCAAGTCATTATCGAGTATGAACCGCCTGGGGCATTTTCTTCTAATCACACCGTGCTTCATGCCCATGAGCAATTGGTTGGCTACATGACAGCAGAAGCTCAAGGTCACAAAACTGATCCCCTCGGTTTATTGAATCGGCTTGTAGGTGTAGGTTTTGATGGTCACTCTATCTTCTTTGTTCAGTATCCACGAAGGAAAAACGGAAAGACAACGACAATAGACAAAGCATTGTTTATTCGCCACGGTCTCTATCCTTTTGCTCCAGAAAGTGCCCGCACTCTTCTCACATACCTGCGTGCCCTCGCCCGTTTGCCACTTACCGCGGAGCACCTCGCCGATAAGTTTGGACCAAAAAGCAAAATCGCTCCAATGGCTGTATCAGCGTTTGCCGATGCATTGGAAAATTGGGGTGGGGCAAGAGTGCGCGTCTTTTTTAATGAGTGGAAACGCTTGTTCGGGATCGTCTATGGGGAGCAATTTAGCACCCAACAAGCAGAAGAAGCACAGGTACTTTCTCGTCTTTATGGCGTAGGCAAGGAGACGGACTTTCAAGAATTGCTTTTCTCTGTCCACACTTATTTTGCGCTTATGATGAAGCTTATTGCTGCCGAGCTTATCACCCTCAAGGAAAATACTTTCACTGCATCATTCTCCCACCAGCTTACACATACTTCAAAAGAAGGTTTACAAGCACAACTGGCCGATATTGAAGACGGTGGCATTTACGCTAAGCGAGGTATCACTAATTTTCTTGAAGGCGATTTTTTCCAATGGTACTTAGATGCCCTTTCGCCGCGTCTTGAAGAAGCCATCAGAGAAATAGCCAGAGGGCTTTCCGAATTTGAGCCAGCAACAACTACCATCGACCCGGAATCTGCTCGGGATCTTATCAAGAAACTCTATCAGTACTTAGTGCCGCAGGAGGTGCGACATAAACTCGGTGAATACTATACCCCCGATTGGCTCGCTGAACTGGTTTTGAATGAGGTCGACTATAAGGGAAATACGCTTAAGCGCTTGCTCGACCCTGCCTGTGGTTCTGGTACATTTCTTGTTCTCGCCATTCAACGAGCAAAGGAATATGGACGAACTCATAATGAACCTCCACTTGAAACAGCCCAAAGAATCGTTGCAAATATCTGGGGGTTTGACCTGAATCCTTTAGCGGTTATCGCTGCCCGCACCAACTATCTTTTTGCGCTTGGTGATCTCGTCAGTGAACTACGCCATTTGGAAATCCCGGTTTACCTTGCCGATTCAGTTCTCTGGCCTGAGAAAGCAGGGCAAATGCAACTAGATTTTGTCGGTGGAGAACATGTAAAGATTCAAACATCTGTAGGGCAATTTCATGTTCCTTATATTTGGGTAAAAGACGAAGGTTTTCTTATGCGCACAGCCGCGTCACTTGTGGAAAATATGGCAAAACAGAACTATTCAGCTTCCGAAGCAATGGAACGGTTCAAAAAAGAGGGCTTGGTCTTTCCGCCCCATGAGCAGGTGGTACAAAATTTTTACAGTGAAATACTGGAACTTGAGAGACAAGACAAAAATGGCATCTGGGCACGCTTTTTAAAAAACGCCTTTGCGCCAATGATTGCTGGTAAATTTGATTTTGTTGTTGGGAATCCCCCATGGATTCGGTGGGATTACCTCTCTCAAGAGTATCGCAAAGCAACGCTCCAACTATGGAAAGATTACGGTCTCTTTTCGCTGAAAGGATTTGAAACGCGATTAGGTGGTGGTAAGAAAGACTTCTCAATGCTCTTCACCTACGCTGTTTCAGATTACTATCTTAAAGATAGTGGCAAATTAGGATTTCTTATTACACAAGAAGTTTTTAAGTCAAAAGCGGCTGGTGAGGGATTCAGGCGTTTTCGTCTTGGTGAAAGTGGCAAACCACTTAAAGTTTTGAAGGCACACGATCTTGTAACGGTTCAACCCTTTGAGGGTGCAGCAAATAAAACAGCGGCAATGATTCTGAAAAAGGGAAAGGAAACTGTGTACCCTGTCCCTTATATTGTTTGGCAAAGGAAAAAAGGAGTTGGGAAAATTGAGACCGATAAGACATTAGAAGAAGTTTCATTGCTTCTTCAAAAAAGAAAATTGTCTGCCCAACCTATCGATTCGAAAGTTGGTGCTTGGCAAACTATCGCAGCAGGTCAGGAAAGCTTAACCTCAATTCAGGGTAAGAATTCATACGACGCGCATTCTGGAGCTTATATTTCGCCCTACGGTGTTTTTTGGGTAAATATAGATCAAGTCTTATCTGACGGTAAACTTATCATCGGCAACCTTGTGGGAAAGGGAAAAACAAAAATTCAACAAGTAAAAGAAACTATTGAATCAGACTTGGTATATCCTGCGTTGAGGGGTTCTGATATAGAAAGATGGCAAGGGAGTCCTAAAATTTATGTTTTATTGACGCAGGATCCTTCAGTCCGTGAGCCGTATCCGGAAGAGATTATGAAAAGAAATTGGCCTAGGACCTATGGTTATCTAACGAGATTTAAGGACATTTTGCTCTCCCGTGCATCTAAACCGCTTCGGCAACTTGCAGAAAGAACAGCGTTTTACGCGGTTTTCGGTGTAGCAAATTATACAGTTGCGCGATATAAGGTTGTATGGAAACGGATGACTAGCGACCTGATTGCGACAGTTATATCTCAATTTAAAACGCCTTTTGGTTTTAAAACTATCATTCCGGTTGAAACTACCGCCCTCATCGCTACCGATAACGAAGGTGAAGCTCACTATCTCTGTGCCATTATTAACTCAAAGCTGGTAAGGGAATTTATTAAATCGTTTTCTTCCGCAGGCCGCGGCTTCGGCGCTCCCTCAGTAATGAACCACGTGGGTATCCCTAAATTTGATCCCGAAAATGAAATCCACCAAAAACTAGCTCAACTTTCCAAAACCCTCCATGGTCTCAAGGCAGAGAACAAACTTAGTGAAGTCGCACACTTGGAAAAAGAAATAGATGATTCTGTGTGTAAACTATTTGGTATTGAAATTTAGGATTTCCTCTAATGAAATATCTTGTTGCTGTTGTTGGTCCCACAGCAGTAGGGAAAAGCCAGCTTGCCCTTAGATTAGCTCAATGCTTCGGAGGTGAGATAATAAATGTTGATAGCCGACAGGTCTATCGGTATATGGACATCGGCACAAACAAACCGACTTTAGCTGAGCAAGAACTGGTTCCACATCATCTTATGGATGTGGTAGATCCTGATGAGGATTTCAGCCTGGCTCTTTACTGCAAGTTAGCCACTCAAGTGATAGAAGTTGTGCAGCAAAAGGGTAAATTGCCGCTTTTGGTTGGTGGCAGTGGTCTTTATGTTTGGTCAGTAATAGAGGGGTGGAGCATTCCTGCCGTTCCACCAAATAAAGAATTGAGGCGAGCTCTGGAAATTAGAGCGCAAAAAGAAGGCGGTCATACCCTTTATCGGGAATTACAAGATATTGACCCTTTAGCCGCAGGTAAAATCCATTCCACTAATATTCGCCGCCTTATAAGGGCACTGGAGATATATTATGCAACAGGGCAACCTCCTTCGAGATTGCGGCACAAAGAGGCGCAAGACTTCTCCGTAATTATTATCGGATTGACTATGGAAAGGAGCGAGCTGTATAGAAAAATTGACCAGCGAGTTGATAAAATGATAGAGAAAGGTCTTGTTGAGGAGGTGAAAAGTCTATTACAAAGGGGATATGATGTTTCTTTACCTTCTATGTCCGGTATAGGCTATAAACAAATAGGGCAATTTCTCCAAGATGAGATAACCTTGCCTGTTGCTATTGAGAGGATAAAGTATGAGACCCATCGCCTGGCTCGCCATCAATATGCCTGGTTCAGACTCAGTGATGCCCGAATTCATTGGCTTGACGCTAGTCGTTCCTCTGACATTTTGAGCGCAGCCCAAAATTTGGTAAAGGGGTTTTGTCATTGCGAGGAGCATAGCGACGAAGCAATCTCTAATACAAGATTGCCACGCTTCGCTCGCAATGACATGTAGTTACTTATTTAGATGAGATTCTCCAAGTTACAGGCCACAGGAAACGACTTCATTTTGGTAGATGCCAGGGATATGGAATGTAACTGGGCAAGCTTAGCCCAAGCCATGTGCCGCTACCACTTTGGCGTGGGAGCTGACGGACTGATATTGATGCAAAATTCCAATGTTGCCGATTTGAAGACGCGTATTTTCAATTCCGATGGTTCTGAAGCTGAAGCCTGCGGCAACGGGCTAAGATGCCTGACCAAGTATGCCATTGAAAAGAATGTATGTGGCAAAACAATTTTATCTATAGAAAGCCTATCAGGAATAAGACAGGTCAAAGCCCATATGTCAGGCAACAAGGTTAGCCGAGTTGAGGTAAATATGGGTATGCCTCGATTCGAACCTGAACAGATCCCGGTCAATGTAAAAGCTGACGTAATACCAATGCTGAATCATCCTGTGATGATAGGGAAACGAAAATTGACTTTATCTCTTTTATCTATGGGTAATCCCCACGCGGTGAACTTTCTATCTATACCAGTAGCCAGTTTCCCGCTAGCCAAGATAGGGCCTAAAGTGGAAAGGCACCCGATGTTTCCACAAAGAACAAACTTTGAAATAGCTAGAGTTTTGGGTAAGGAAAACATAGAAGCCAGGGTCTGGGAGCGGGGTGTCGGGGAAACTCTGGCCTGTGGCAGCGGTGCTTGTGCCATAGGTGTAGCCGCTCAACTAGCCGGCTACGTAGACAAAGAAGTTGACATAATGTTCCCAGGCGGAACTTTAACCGTGTTCTGGGATGGAGCAGGAGAAGTGTTGCTCTCTGGTCCGGTGGAGGAGGTATTCACGGGGGAATGGCGATATAATTAAAATCAAAAATCAAAATGCAAAAATCAAAATTATTTTTTATCTTTAATTTTTTATTTTCTTAAGCCGATGTCATTTGTAATTACCGTTTATGTGCCTGAAGCCATCGTCATGGCATCAGATAGTCGCCAATCAATTACTATCGCGGGTCAAACTCCCGATGGTAAGAAGTTACCACCTGTGGAGACCATAGCCTCTGATTTTACTTACAAAACATTCTTCTTGAAGAAACAAAGAGTAGGTATATCCGCATATGGCAACTCTCTTCTGGGAAAGGTTCAAATGGAAAGTCATATCAAACGCCTTGAGGAGGAAAAATTGGACGATAGCGATGCTGTAGACAAAGTAGCTGATAAACTTATATCGTACTTTAAGGAAAGGTTTCCTGATGCCGACACAGCCTTTCACATCGCTGGCTTTAAGAAAGAAAAGGGAGTGAGCATCCCTTACGTATATGCTTGTCATATTGGGAGAAATGAGCGAAATAGGGTGAACTTCAACCCAGGTAATAACCAAGTAACATATGGTTGCTCCTGGGGAGGGCAAAGCGACATTATTTCCACGATATTAAAACCCTACCAGATATTGGGCCCAGACAATAAGCCTATCCCTGCTCCTCATATTCCAATCATATATGATAGTATGAATGTTCAGGATGCTATTGATTTTACTGTTTATGCTGTGAGGACTACCATCGATACCATAAAATTTCAAGCAAGAGCTAAGAATGTAGGTGGCTCTATTGATGTCTTGTTATTGATGCCGGAAGAGGAAAAATGGATGCAAAGGAAGGAGCTGCATGCTGTCACTTTGGTGTCCTGAACTTAATTCAGGATCAGGGGAAACTGATGCAATTAGCGAAGCGACTTGATAGATTACCTCCATACCTATTTGTTGACATAAACCAAAGAATAGCAGAAAAACGTGCTAAGGGAGAGGACATAATTAGCTTTGCCATTGGCGACCCTGATTTGCCCACTCCAAGTCATATTATCGAGTGCTTGTGCCAAACAGCGCATGATCCTGCCAATCATCGCTATCCGGAAACCAATGGCTTGCCAAAGCTCCGTGAAGCTATTGCTCAGTGGTATGAGAAACGTTTTGGAGTTGTCTTGGATAAGGACAAGGAAGTATTACCACTTATTGGCTCTAAAGAAGGGATTGGACATATGGCTTTATGCTTTATTGGGCCTGGGGACATAGCTTTAGTGCCTGACCCAGGATATCCTGTGTTTTCTATGGGTACTATACTGGCTGGTGGCGAACCTTATTATATACCTCTTAGAGAAGAGAATGACTTTTTGCCCGATTTCGAAAGCATCCCGGAAAAAATGGCTAATCAAGCAAAGCTTATGTGGCTAAATTATCCTAACAATCCCACCGGAGCTACTGCTGATCTTGATTTCTTCGTCCGGGTGGTTGATTTTGCCCGGCGGCATAATTTAGTGATTTGCCATGACGCCGCTTATACTGAAGTTTCTTTTGATGGCTACCGACCACCAAGTTTTTTACAAGTACCTGGGAGTAAGGAGGTGGGCGTGGAATTTCATTCTTTATCTAAAACTTATCATATGACAGGGTGGCGAATAGGCATGGTGGTAGGCAACGCTCAAATAATAGACGCCTTATTCCGTGTTAAATCTAATCTGGATTCAGGCATTCCTCAGGCAATCCAATATGCCGCTATTGATGCTCTGAGTGGTTCACAAGACCACATTGCTGAGCACAATGCTATTTTGCAACGCCGCCGAGATAAATTGCTAAAGGTCCTTAAGGAGATAGGGCTGGAAGCCAAAACACCCAGGGCCAGCTTCTATGTCTGGGCTAAAGTTCCCCAGGGCTATAGGTCTGTGGATTTTACCAGGAAATTGCTGGACGAAGCCGGTATAGCTGTAACTCCAGGTGTTGGCTACGGAAAAGAGGGAGATGGTTACATCAGGTTCTCCTTGACCACTTCCGATGACCGCTTGGAGCAGGGGATAAATCGTCTACTATCCTGGCGTCCCTCGCCAGATAAGGGGGGTGCTCTAGTAGTTGTCTGATTTATCAGCCCTGAATCCAGTTCAGGGCCAATAAATTGGGCAACTACATTTCTTTTGTCCCTCGCCAGATAAGGGACAGGAGGGTAAGATAAAGCAGAAGCTTTTCTCTACAGAAACAAGCGTAGAACGAGCATTCCTGGTAGGGGTAGAGACTAAGTCTGCCGATGACAAATTGTCAATTACGGATTCTTTACAGGAATTATCCTATCTGGTTCAATCGGCTGGCGCCACTGTGGTAGGCATGTTTTTCCAGAAGCTAGACATGCCGTCTCCCACCCATTATATAGGCAAGGGAAAGCTCGCCGAGTTAATCAGTCTCAGGGAGCAGACTTACTACGATACCGTTATTTTTAATGATGAGTTGTCGCCAAGACAACAGAGAAACCTGGAAGAAACGTTGGGAGTTAAGGTCATTGACCGCACAACCCTCATCTTAGATATTTTTGCCAAGAAAGCTCGAACTCGTGAAGGGCAAATTCAAGTTGAGTTAGCTCAGCATCAATACCTTTTGCCGAGACTTGTTGGTCAGTGGAGTCATCTGGAACGACTTGGCGGTGGTATCGGTACCAGAGGTCCAGGGGAATCTCAATTGGAAAGTGATCGACGTCTCATCCACAAGCGCGTCAGTCGTATCGAGAGGGAAATAGAGAATGTGAAGAAACATCGAACTCTTTATAGGAGGCGGCGCAAGGAAGTAGGTATACCCGTTGCCGCTCTTGTGGGTTATACCAATGCTGGCAAGAGCACTTTGTTTAACACTTTAAGCAACGCCGGTGTTATTGTAGAAGATAAACTTTTTTCCACACTGGATCCTGTGACCCGTCGTCTGGCTTTGCCTGATGGACGGCAATTCTTGCTTACTGACACCGTCGGATTTATTCACAAGTTACCACCATCAATTGTATCAGCCTTCCGCGCTACGCTAGAGGAACTTAGTGAAGCTGAATTACTTTTGCATATAGTTGACATAACACACAAAAACGCTGCTAACCAATGTCACACAGTAGAAAAGATACTAGGAGAGTTAGACCTCAAAAACAAACTGAGAATCACAGTGTTTAACAAATTAGATCTAGCTCTGAACAATGAAGCAGAGCTAGAAGCTCTAAATTATCAAAAATCCCCTTCCTCCTTTCCTTATTTTAAAGAACAAATTCCACTACCCGATGAAAGAATAGCTCTTATCTCAGCAAAGAAGGGCTGGGGTATTGATAAACTGTTGGCTAAGATAGCGTGCAATTTACAGTGAGGGGGCAACAAATGGGAAAAGAGATGGCAGAGAGAATTAAGAAGCTTAAAGAAATTAAGGGTGCCGCAATGATGGGAGGGGGAAGGGAGAAAATAGAGAAGATACACCAAAGAGGAAAACTAAGTGCCAGGGAAAGAATAGACCACTTACTTGATCCCGGCAGTTTTGTTGAGTGGAATTTGCTGGCGGGATGTGATAAAGGAACGCCTGGTGATGCTGTGGTAGCTGGGTATGGAACTGTAGGGGGGAGGGTCGTTTGCATTTACTCTCAGGACCCTACAGTGTTGGGTGGTTCGATAGGTCCTTTGCACGGTTATAAGATGTATCGAACTATAGAAAGAGCACTGGAAATGAGGGTTCCGCTTGTTGGCTTACATGACTCGCCAGGCGCGAGGACAGCTAGACCGGAAGAAGGAGGTGGTGCTTTCGGTGCCTTAGGAGTTCAATCCGAGAAAAGCGGGGTTTCTGTTTTTTTCGCCAATACTGAAGCTTCAGGCGTAATACCTCAAGTTTCTGCTATCCTGGGTTCTTGTGCTGGTATCTCAGTTTATTCTCCCGCTCTAACTGACTTTATCTTTATGGTGGATGGAATCAGTCATATGTTTATTACTGGTCCGCGCATTGTCAAATCCGTTATGGGGGAAGAGGTTACTATGGAGGAGCTGGGTGGTGCCAAGATGCACTCCAGAATTTCTGGCGTCGCCGATTTTATGTTGAATAGTGAGGAAGAGTGCTTCAATATGATTAAGAAATTGCTTTCCTTTCTTCCCTCCAACAATGAAGAAGCACCACCGATAATTGACACCAAGGACGATCCCGATCGCCTTGACGAAGCCTTGGCTGAAATAGTATCTGACGATCCTCACAAGTCTTACGATATGCATCATGTGATTACCCGTCTGGTTGATAATGGGGATTTCCTGGAGATGAAGAAAGAATTTGCTCCTGAGATAATCACAGGTTTTGGCCGCCTGGCTGGTCAGTCGGTGGGTATTGTTGCTAACCAACCCATGGTGCGCGCCGGGAGTTTAACTATCGACAGCTCTGACAAGCAAGCCAGATTTATAAGATTTTGCGATGCTTTTAATATACCTATAGTTATATTGGTAGATACCCCCGCTTATATGCCTGGCTTGGAACAAGAGCATGGTGGAATAATACGTCACGGGGCTAAAGTGCTCTACGCTCTTTGTGAGGCTATTGTGCCTCGAATTGCGGTAGTATTGCGTAAGGCGTATGGAGGAGGGAATTTAGGAATGGGCGTAATGCCCGGCTTTCGCACGGACTTTATTTTCTACTGGCCAATAGTGGAAGCAGGTGTACTGGGGCCTGAGCAATCAATAGAACTTTTCTACTCTAAGGAGATAAGGGAGGCAGAAGATCCGGTAAAATATAAAGAGGAAAAAGTGAAGGAATATCGCCAGAAATATGCTAATCCTATATTTGAAGCCTCTGTCAATCCTTATGTGGAAGATGTTATTGAGCCTAAGGATACCAGACGGATGTTGATAAGAGCTCTAAAGCTCCTGCGCAGTAAGAAAGTTAGCCGGCAGCCCAAGCGGCATGGAAACATTCCTTTGTAGGCGTAGTAGCAATAAGAAATGCAAAAAGCAAAAATAAAAATGCAAAATGACAAAGCAAAGCAAAATAAAAGATTAAAATGCAAAATGCAAAAGTTAGAAATTGAATATTTGAATTTTGATTTGTAATTTTGATGTTTGATTTTTGACTTTAGTTGAGTTGTCATTTTGACTTTTGACCTTTGATTTTTAATTTTCTAGAATGTCTTCTCCTCCTATAGCTTGACTACCTTGGCGGTGTGGATGCCGGGGATAGCCAGAATTTCTTGCCTTTGCTTTTCGGGGAGTGATTCATCCAGGGCGAGAATCATCAAAGCTGAGCCACGAGGTTTGAGCCGACTTAAATGCATGGAACTAATATTGATGTCGGCTTTGCCGGTTATAGTGCCGATGGTGCCAACAAGCCCTGGTTGGTCAACATGATGGCAGAAAAGGAAATAACCGCCGGTAGGCACAATGTCCATCCAGAATTCATCAACCTGGACAATATGGGTCTCGCTATCTCTGACCGTTCCAGAAACGGTAGTGGTCTTTATATTTGTATTGACCTCCAGAGTAATTAGATTGGAGTAATTTTTCACCGCTGGTTGTTTTTCTTCGCTAACCTTGAGGCCACGTTGCGCCGCTATCAAGTTGACATTGACCAGATTAATCTTTTCTTCGGTCATTGGTTGCAGCAGACCGCTAATAACCGCAGTCTTAATGGGATTACAGTCGTAGTTGGCAACTTCACCACCATATTTAACTTGTATTGAATTTACCTGTCCTTCTGTCAATTGGCTGGCGAGGTTACCGATAGTTGCCGCTGCCTTAACAAAAGGCACCATCTCAGGAGGAATATGTGGAGCATTAACAGCATAGCGGCTAAACTGTCCTTGTAGCACAGTTAAAACCTGTTCTGCCACATCTCTGGCAACATTCATCTGGGCTTCAACTGTGGAAGCACCCAGATGTGGGGTAACAACTATCCTATCTTCTTTAAATAAGGGGCTGTCTGTTAGCGGCTCTCTACTGAAAACGTCAAAGGCAGCACCAGCTATCTTCCCCTCTTGTATTGCTTTGAGTAAAGCCTCCTCATCAATTAATCCACCTCGGGCGCAATTGATGATTCGGGCTGTGGGTTTCATCATGGCTAACTCTGCGGCACCGATGAGTTTCTCCGTCATGGTTGTCAATGGCACATGCAGCGTAATAAAATCAGCTTCCTTTAGAAGTCGATCCAGGGAAACCAAGGTTACCTTGAGACGCTGGGCATAATCTTCGGAGACGAACGGGTCGTAGGCAAGAATGTGCATCTCAAAGGCTTGAACACGTTTTGCCAATTCAGAGCCGACATTGCCTAATCCGATAATGCCAAGAGTTTTGTTTCTGAGTTCGGTGCCGGTAAACTTTTCTCTCTCCCATTTTCCTTTCTTGAGTTCGTTATTTGCCTGGGGTATATTACGCGCCAGAGCAAGCATAAGGGCAAGTGTGTGCTCTGTAGCAGAAATAGTATTACCCGTGGGAGCATTGACTACTACAATACCTTTTCTGGTAGCAACATCAACATCTATATTGTCTATCCCTACCCCGGCTCTGCCGATTACTTTAAGGTTTTCCCCCAGTTCGATGACATCTGCTGATACTTGTGTCTTGCTGCGCACGATTAAAGCATCATAGTCAGCAATTATTTCCTTCAGTTGCTCAGGTTTTAGGTCGGGTTTGATGTCAACCTGAGCATGGCTACATAGGATTTCTAGACCTTCTTTGGGAATATAGTCGGCAACTAATACTTTCATTAGAAAATTAAAAGTCGAACCTTTGAGTTTTGCATTTTTATTTTTGCCCTGAACTTGTTTCAGGGCTAGGATGACATCGCCTTTGGCAAAGCTTGGCTTAATGCCTCCAATACCAGCTTAATATCTTTCTCATATACGAAACCAAGGTGTCCGATACGGAATATTTTGCCTGATAGTTTTTGCTGTCCCCCGGCAATAACTACATCATACTCATCCCTGAGTATTTGAATAAGTTTGGAGGCATTGATTTTATCAGCAGCATTGGCTGCTGTTACAGTATTAGAGGCATGATCTTCCTGGGGAAAAAGAGATAACCCCATTGACTTTATTCCCTCCCTGGCTATCTGAGCTACTCTGGCATGTCGGGCAAATATATTAGTCAGACCCTCGCTTAACATTAAGTCCAGTGTGGCATCTAGAGCATAGCAAACAGAGACAGCCGGTGTCCAAGGGGTTTGCCCCCTCTCGAGGTAATTTTTGGCCTTGCCAAAATCAAAGTAATACCGTGGCATCTTAGCTTCGCTGTAGGCTTGCCAGCCATTTTTGCTTACGCTGACCATAGCTAATCCCGGCGGAACCATCCATCCTTTTTGAGAGGCAGTTACTACCACATCACAGCGCCATAAATCCACTGGCAGGTCAATGGAGCCGAGACTACTTACAGCGTCAACCAGAAGGAGTTTGTCGAGCTCTTTGACCACAGCGCTTATTTCTCTAATGTTATTAGTTAGCCCGGTAGAGGATTCATTATGGGTTGCTAACACCGCCTTAATGCCTTTATCTGCCTTTAATGCTTTTGCCACTGCCTCGGGGTCAACAGGCTTTCCCCATTCGATGGCAAGACGGCTTACCTTGGCGCCATATTGTTCAGCAATTTCGGCAAAGCGGTCACCAAAGAAACCGTTAGAGATAGATAAGACCTTGTCGCCCGGTGACAAAGTATTCACAATAGCTGCTTCTAAGCCACCGGTTCCTGAGCATGTGAGTAGAAATACGTCCTCCGTGGTCTGGAATACCTGTTTTAATCTTGCTGTTATCAAATTCAGCAATTTGCCAAATTCCTTGCCCCGATGATTTATCATCTGTTTGGAAAGAGCTCGAAGCGCCTCTGGTGGGCAGGGTGTTGGTCCGGGAATGCGTAATTGCATCTCTAGTGCCTCCTTCACAATTGAATTTATTCACCTTACTGCTATCCTGACAAAATTGCGTTTTCCTATCCGCAGGATGCTGCCGTGGCGAGCATTAATAATGCTGTCGTTTATTTTATCACCATTCAACTCAATCGCCTTTTGGCTAAGCAGGCGCTTTAATTCGCCCTTACTCCTAACTATTCCCTCTTTAATTAATGTTGGGGCGATGTCAATCTCATAGAGTGCATCTCCAATATATCTGGATGGAAAGAGATGTTCAGCTATTTCCTGCGGAGTTTCCTTTTTCTGGAATACTTTACTAAAATATTGTTCTGCCTCACTGGCAGACTCTTCGTCATTAAATTGTTTTACAATTTCATGAGCCAACCTTTTCTTAATACTCATCGGATTGATTGAGCCATTATTCATTTGTTCTTTAATCTCGGCAATTTCTTTATCTGGGGCATCGGTTACTAATTCAAAGTAGTCAATGATAAGAGAATCAGGAATGGACATCACCTTACCGTAAACTTCCTGAGGAGGTTCCTTAATGCCTATATAGTTGCCCAGGCTCTTACTCATTTTTTGATTGCCATCAGTACCAATAAGGAGAGGGACAAGAAAGACTTGCTGAGGTGGTTGACCCATAATCTTTTGTAGTTCTCTACCCAGGAGACAATTGAATTTCTGGTCAATGCCACCAAATTCTACATCAGCTTGAATTACTACTGAATCATAAGCTTGAAGTAAAGGATAGAGCATTTCAGCCAGGGAAATAGGGTTGCCTGAGCTATATCTCTTATTAAAATCCTCTCTTGCCAGAAGTTGGGCTACCGTAAATTTACTACTGAGTCTAATTATTTCATCCAGGGTAAATTTGTTGTACCACTCACTTTGCCATCTTATCTCTGTTCTATCTTTATCTACCACCTTAAAGAACTGTTCCAGATATGTTTGGGCGTTATTTTGTATTTGATCCTGAGACAGTATAGGGCGAGTAGTTGATTGACCGCTTGGGTCACCAATTCTCGCCGTCCAGTCGCCGACTATAAGAGTGACCTTATGCCCTAGCTCTTGAAATTGGCGTAACTTCCTCAAACCAACTACGTGTCCTAAGTGTATATCAGGGGCACTGGGGTCGAATCCTTGCTTCAGATTCAGAATTCTTCCTGATTCCAATAGCTTCATCAACTCTGCCTCATTGATGATTTCAGCTATGCCTCGCTTTAAGATAGAATTAAATTTAGAGTCGGTCATTAGAAAATTAAAAGTCAAACATCAAAAGTCAAAATTACAATTCAACATGCAAATTTTTTAACTTTTGCTTTGTCATTTTGCATTTTTATTTTTGATTTTCTAGGACAACAGGGCCTCCTTTATCTCCTGAATATCTTTATTAATTTGTGCCTTTAGTTCTTCAGCAGAGGCAAAATTTTGCTCGTCTCTCAATTTTTGTATAAATTCTACTTTAATCTTTTTACCATATAGGTTACCTTCGTAATTCAATAGATGGGTTTCTACTGTCCTTTTCCCTGAACTTGATTCAGGGTTGCCAAAAGTAGGACGAGTGCCGATATTGGTCGCTGAAGCAAATCCTTGCTCAGCTATATAGGCAATGGTGGCATAAACGCCATTGTCAGGAAGTGCTTGCTGTGGCGGTATGTCAAGATTAGCGGTGGGAAATCCTAGAATGCGCCCACGTTTATCCGCGGCGATAACATTGCCTACAAGATAGAAATAGCGCCCCAGCAACTTTTCCACTTTTATCATATCACCTTGAGCTAGTGCCTGGCGTATAAGAGTGCTGCTTACAATCTCACCATCAGTAGTAAAGGGAGCTATGGCTTCTACGTTAAACTCCATTTCTTGGGCAAGTCGCCGCAGCAGGTTAATATTACCCTCACGCCCTCTACCTAAAGCAAAATCTGGTCCCACCACAAGGCTATGCATTTTAAGGTGCTTTTTGAGCAAGGAGACAAACTCACGCGCACTTAACTGAGCCACCTCTGGGGTGAAAGATATCACAATAACCAAATCTATACCTGTTTCCTGAAGAAGCTTAACCTTTTCTTCCACCTCATTTAGCCAGGGTAAATCTTTACCCGATTGTAGTGCTGACTGAGGATGGCGATCGAAGGTAACCACTCCGCTAAGCAAATTTTTTTCCCGTGCTCGCTGCTTTACATTTTCCAACAGGTAGCGATGTCCCATGTGCACGCCGTCGAAGACACCAATGGTGATAATGGTATCCTTTGGCGGAGCTAAATTAGCCAGCTCTTCTTTCAATCCCATTTTCCTGTCATTGCGACCCTGAAACAAGTTCAGGGGAAGCAATCTATTCCGTCCTACCTTGAGATTGCTTCGTCGCTAACGCTCCTCGCAATGACAACTTTCTATCCACCGCCCGAACTACTGGTGCTAACTGGGACATAAGTCGTCGAAAATTGTCGAAGGTAAGTGACTGGGGACCGTCTTTAAGTGCCGTGTCAGGATTGGGATGGACTTCTATCATTAATCCATCGGCTCCAGCGGCTACCGCGGCTAATGCCATGGGGGATACTAAATACCATTTACCTGTGCCGTGGCTGGGGTCAGCAACAATAGGCAGATGACTTAATTTCTTAATAATAGGGATAGCGCTAAGATCCATGGTATTGCGAGTAGCAGTTTCAAAGGTTCTGATGCCGCGCTCACAGAGGATAAGTTGCTCGTTGCCCTGGTTTAGGATATATTCTGCGGCTAGTAGCCATTCCTGAATGGTTGCTGATAGCCCACGTTTGAGCATCACAGGCTTTTTTAGCTTTCCCACTTCGTCAAGCAAGGCGAAGTTCTGCATATTTCTTGCCCCAACCTGGAGTATATCAGCGTAACTGGCTACTAATTCAACATCTCCGGGCGCCATTACCTCGGTAACAACTGGCATTCCCGTTTCTTCTCGGGCTTTAGCCAATATCTTAAGTCCCTCCAAGCCTAATCCGCGAAAGTGGTAGGGTGAGGTGCTGGGCTTAAAGGCACCGCCGCGCAGTATATTGGCGCCTGCTGATTTAACCTCCCAAGCTGTAGCCATGAGCTGTTCTTCATTTTCTACCGCACAAGGTCCTGCCATGATAACTATATCATTGCCGCCAATGGTGAGGTCATTCAGTTTTACTATTGTCCTTTCCGGGTGGAACTCTCGGCTAGCAAGTTTATAAGGCTTACTGACAGGGATAACTTCCTCCACTCCTGGGAGCAACTGCAGCATGTCCTGAAGTTCAGAGAAAGTTCGCCCTAGTATACCGATAACAGTACGCTCGACACCTTGTGATAGATGTGCTTTTAATCCTGCTTCCTCGATGCGTTTAACAACTCCACCTATTTCCCCCTGGCTGGAACCAATTTTCATCACTACAATCATTTCTTACCTCCGGATACGGTTGCTTTGTTCGTTAGCAAATTCTTAGCTTCACCCAGGTAAA
>Ga0210049_1001697_pt1 | contig 20815 bp, 25 predicted proteins | sample CryGeyCG2014_300_2_FD_183964 | JGI IMG/M metagenome (GOLD analysis project Ga0210049, IMG submission 183964) | Groundwater microbial communities from aquifer - Crystal Geyser CG06_land_8/20/14_3.00 (SPAdes) (version 2) | ecosystem: Environmental > Aquatic > Deep subsurface > Groundwater | place... | reverse complement strand
GGGGCCTAAATGGAAAAAGAGTAAAAAGAACCCCGGGGATGGCTGCAAATGTGATTGACCATGTTTGGTCTATTGGTGAAATCCTGGCGCACCCACTGAAAGCTAACAATGATTAGGTGACACTACCCTATTACTGACTATCTCAAGAAATATGAAGAGCGCAAAGCAACCAGCCGTGAACTGTGAACCTGACAACCTGAGTAGTTACCAAAATGTTGCTGAAAGCTGACGGCTGATTGCTGACAGCTTACATTTTATATTTTCAGCATATGCCCCATCTTCTTCTTCTTTGTTACCAGATAGTGGAGATTATTCTTGTTCGGTTCGATCTCGATGGGAACCCGCCCGGTGACGGTCATACCGTAACCCTCAAGGCCGACAATCTTTTTGGGGTTATTGGTCATCAGGCGCATCTTTCTGACACCCAGATCAACGAGGATCTGGGCGCCAATGCCGTAGTCCCTCAGATCCGCCTTAAAACCGAGTGCGATATTGGCCTCCACCGTATCTTTCCCGTGTTCCTGTAATTCATAGGCCTTGATCTTATTGATCAGGCCGATCCCTCTTCCTTCCTGATGCATATATACAATGACACCTTTGCCCGCTTCCTCTACCATCATCATGGCCGTATGGAGCTGTTCGCCGCAGTCGCACCTCTCGGAGCCGAAGACATCGCCGGTGAGACATTCCGAATGGACCCTCACCAACACCTCGTCTTCCGGTTCAATCTCGCCCTTAACCAGAGCAACGTGTTTCATGTCATCCACATCATTTTCGTAAACGATGAGTTTAAATTCACTGCCATATCGAGTAGGAATGGTAGCCGTCGCCACCCTCCTGACCAGTGATTCATTCTGCATTCTGAAATTGATGAGATCGGCGATGGTTACAATCTTTAAATCATGTTCCTTTGAAAAAACCTCCAGGTCAGGCATCCGCGCCATGGTGCCATCGTCCTTCATGATCTCGCAGATCACAGCGGCCGGTTTCAGGCCGGCTAAACGGGCCATGTCCACAGAGCCCTCCGTCTGCCCGGTTCTCACCAGCACTCCCCCCTTTCTGGCGCGAATGGGAAAGACATGTCCCGGACTGACCAGGTCATCAGGTTTGATGTTGTCGGCAACAGCCGTTCTGATTGTCGTGGCCCTGTCGGCAGCAGAAATCCCGGTAGTCACACCGTGTTTCGCCTCGATAGAAACGGTAAAGGCCGTCCCGAAACGCGACTGATTATCCCTTACCATGGGGAAAAGGTTCAACTTATCGGCAAGCTCTCCATTCAAGGGGAGGCAGATCAGTCCCCTTCCGTACCTGGCCATGAAATTGATAGCTTCTGCCGTCACAGTTTCCGCCGCTATGCAGAGGTCACCTTCGTTTTCTCTGTCCTCATCATCCACTAAGATGACCATTTTACCGTCTTTAATATCTTCAACGGCCTCCTGAATTGTACTCACACCCATATACCTTCACCATCCCTGCAATTAATTTTAAATTTTCACTTTAAAAAGCCGTGTTTCGCCAGAAAGTCCGCATTAACCCCCTGGAGAAGATCTTTGTTATGATCGAGGAGTTTCTCCACATACTTTCCCAGGATATCTGTTTCTATATTAACCAAATCGGTCGTTTTCTTTAAATCTAATGTGGTAACCTGAGTCGTATGGGGAATTATATTAACATAAACCCTATTTTTTTTACACCGATTTACGGTTAAACTTATCCCGTCAACCGCTATCGAACCCTTTTCCACGATATAGCGACTTAACATTTCATCAATCTCCACGCCAAACTGGATAGAACTGGATTTTACGACCTTTTCCTGAATTTTTCCCATTCCATCCACATGCCCGAGGACAATATGCCCACCCAGGGGATCAGTCAATCGTAATGCCTTTTCCAAATTTACCTTATCCCCTCTCTTCAGTGTTTTGAGGTTTGTTCTTGCCAATGTTTCCGATGATACGTCCGCTGTAAAGCTCCTGCCGCTTTTTGTGGTCACCGTAAGACAGGCGCCATTAACGGCTACACTATCACCAACCTTGAGGTTATCGAGGTTCATAGGTGTATCAATCTCCAGAAAGGCGTCTTCTCCCCTTCTGGTCATTTTCCCGATGGAACCGATGGCTTCTATGATACCGGTGAACATGGGTAACTACTGTTTGTTGCCTGCTTTGTTGGCACTCATGAAGGTCTTGAGTTCCTTTAAGAATTCACTAACATCACGAAATTCCCTGTATACCGAGGCGAACCTCACGTAGGCAACACCGTCAAGTTTCTGAAGCTCTTCCATGACCTTCTCTCCTATAACAGACGAGGGGATTTCTTTCCCATAAGAATTCTGGCAGGCTTGCTCGATACTCTCCACGATGCTCTCGATAGTGTCAATACTGATAGGACGTTTTTCACATGCCTTCTTGATGCCGTTTTGTATCTTTGTCCTGTCAAAAGGTTCTCTACGGCCATCCTTTTTGATTACTACAGGCAGGACTTTTTCGACGAATTCGTAAGTGGTAAAGCGACCTTCACAGTCGAGACACTCGCGCCGTCTTCGAATAGCGCTGCCATCCTTGCAAACGCGTGAATCAACCACCTTGTTTTCCGCCTTTCCACAAAGGGGACATTTCATAACTGAGATACTCCTATACCGGCTTCCTGAAACATTTCCTCAGCCATTTTATCTCTGTAGCCTTCCCGGAAGATGACCATGACGATACCTCCATTGATGAGCATTTTTGTACAGATGATGCAAGGATGATTGGTGGAGTAAAGTGTTGCCCCCTTCACGCTTACCCCGTGGAGAGCAGCCTGGATAAGGGCATTCTGTTCGGCATGCAGCCCCCGGCAGAGTTCATGACGCTCACCGGAAGGAATTCCGAGTTGTTCCCGCAAACATCCAATATCCAGACAATGGCGCATTCCCGTTGGGGCGCCGTTATAGCCTGTAGTAAGTATTCTCCGCTCTCTAACCAGAAGGGCGCCGACGGCGCGCCTCCGACATGTGGAACGCCTCGCTACAAGTTCCGCGATATCCATGAAATATTCATCCCAGTCCGGCCGGTGAGTTTTCTGACCCGCCCCCCGACCGTGTGAGGTAAATGTATTATCTGTCATGTTTCATCTTTATTTGTAACTATTCAGGTTCAAAGTTCCGGGGTTCACGGTTCAAGGTTAGACTGATGAAATATGAAGAGTGCAAGCCAACCAACCGTGAACCGTGAACCATGAACCTGATAACCTGAGTAGTTACCTTTATTTATATATCATACGTCGTACGTCTTTTGAGATACGACATACGACTTATCTCAGCCTTTCGCTGTACAGGGGAAATTTCTCGCAGAGGGCTTTAACTTCCTCACCGATTTCCTGTAGGCGCTTCTCGTTATCTATATGCATGAGGACTTCGGAAATAAGGCGAGCAATGATTTTCATTTCCCCTTCCTTCATGCCCCTCGTCGTAACTGCCGGCGTGCCGATTCTGATACCGCTGGTGATTTGGGGGCCTCTCATATCGAATGGTATGCCGTTTTTGTTTACCACAATTCCTGCCCGGTCAAGGATCTCCTGGGCATCTTTCCCCGTAATCCTTTTATCTGTCAGATCAGCCAGAACCATGTGATTATCGGTGCCTCCCGAGACAAGGCGAAATCCCTGAGAACTCAGTTCATCTGCCATGGTCCTGGCGTTTTTCACGACCTGGGATTGGTAGTCCTTGAATTCACCGGAAAGGGCCTCTTTAAAGGCTACAGCTTTGGCGGCAATGACATGCATCAGGGGACCGCCCTGCATACCGGGGAATACGCAACTGTCCAGCATTTTAGCGAATTCCTTCCGGCACATGACGAAACCGCCTCGTGGACCACGCAGTGTCTTGTGTGTTGTTGAGGTTACAAACTCGGAGATCTTAACCGGTGAAGGATGAAGTCCTGTGGCGACCAGGCCCGCAATATGGGCGATATCCGCCACAACCATTGCTCCTACCAGATCGGCAACCATTCTGAATTTTTCAAAGTCTATGACCCTCGGATAGGCGCTGGCCCCGGCAACAATAAGCTTTGGCCTGTGCTTTTTAGCCAGAGCTTCCACTTCATTGAAATCAATTGTTTCCGTTTCTCTGTCAACGCCATAAGGAACAACATGGTAAAATCTTCCCGAAAAGTTTGCCGGGCTTCCGTGTGAAAGATGCCCTCCATGGGAGAGATTCATCCCTAAAATTGTGTCCCCCGGTTGCAGGGCCGAAAAGTAAACAGCCATATTGGCTTGGGTGCCCGAATGGGGCTGGACGTTTACATGTTCGGCATCGAAGAGCTGTTTACATCGCTCGATAGCGAGTGTTTCCACGGTATCTGCAAATTTGCATCCCCCGTAATATCTCTTTCCCGGATAGCCTTCGGCATATTTATTCGTCAGGATACTTCCCTGCGCCTCGAGGACAGCTTCACTCACGAAATTTTCCGACGTGATAAGGTTCAGTTTTTCTGCCTGTCTCTGAGTTTCCCGCAGGATAGCCCCGGCGACCTCCGGGTCAGTTTTCATTAATATCGCCATTCAATATCTGTCCTCCTGTTTCAAAATGCCCAAGCGCAGCATAGAGATATATGTGCCATTTTAAGCGATTACCTGCCGCACAACTTCCTTTCCATGTCCCTGATTTTATCGAGACGTCTCTGATGACGTCCTCCCTCAAAAGCTGTTTTCAACCATGTACCGGTGATCGTTTTCGCCCTCTCTATATCCGTTCGCCTGCCGGCGAGGACAAGAACATTGGTGTCATTGTGAAGCCTGCTCATGCGTGCCGTATCTTCATCGAGGCATAAGACTGCTCTAACAGAGGGAAATTTATTAGCGACGATGGTCATGCCGACTCCAGAACCACAGATCAATATACCACGGGTAAATTCTCCCGAAGAAACCCTTTTGCTTACCATGATACCAAAGTCAGGGTAGTCGGTATCGTCCATACAGTGAGTTCCCACATCGGTAATCTCATGACCCATTTCGGCTAAGTATTGCTTGATTGTCTCTTTAAGGTGGTATCCGGCATGGTCCGAGCCGATGATGATTCTCTTTGCATCCATTTCTTATTCGCTGAATTTCTTGACTATCAGAACCGCATTTACCCCGCCAAAACCGAAGGTGTTGGACATAGCGGTATTTATTTCCTTTTTTCTTGGTTTATGGGGGACATAGTCTAAGTCGCAGGCGGGATCGGGATGGTCCAGATTGATGGTTGGCGGAATAATGCCTTCGTAAACAGACTTTACCGCTATCATGGCTTCCACACCACCGGCAGCGCCTAACAGATGGCCGGTCATGGATTTTGTTGAGCTCACGGCAATCGCTTTACTGTGTTTTCCAAAAACTGTCCTGATGGCTTCTGTCTCGTATACGTCATTGAGCGGTGTTGATGTGCCATGGGCATTGATGTAGTCAATCTCGGCGGGACTCATCCCCGCCTCCTCCAGGGCAAGCTGCATGCATCTGGCGGCTCCTTCGTGGCCGGGAGGCGGTGCTACCATGTGAAAGGCGTCACTGGTCGACCCGTAGCCAACCACCTCCGCATATATCCTGGCCCCCCTGTTCCTGGCAAACGATAATTCTTCTAAGATCAGAATGCCGCATCCTTCGCTGACGACAAAACCATCCCTGTCTCTGTCAAAAGGTCTGCTTGCCTTTTCAGGGTAATCGTTATTTACGGAGATCGCCTTCATGACATTGAACCCGGCTATACAGAGTGGAGAAACAGCCGCCTCGGCGCCCCCTGCAATCATTACATCGGCATAGCCGTGAGATATAATACGGAAGGAATCTCCAACGGCATTGGTCCCTGCCGCGCATGCCGTTACAGGACAGTTTATAGGTCCCTTGGCCCCAAACCTGATAGACACTTGACCGGCACCATGGTTTGCGAGAACTGCCGGAATGGTAAAGAGAAACACCTTTTGGGGACCGGCATTGATGATTGTTTCCTTTTCCCTCTCCAGGGTGGCAAGCCCCCCGATCGCTGATCCTATTATCACGCCTACCCTCTCGGCAATCGCATTATCAATGGTCAATGCCGCATCATCCAAAGCCATTTGGGCAGATGCTAAAGCGTAGACAATGAAATCATCTAAGCGGTGAAGCTCCTTTTTACCGACAAAGTTAAGGGGATCAAAATGCTTCAATTCACCGGCGATTTTTGTCTTGTAACCGGTCGTATCAAATTTTGTGATCTTTCCGATTCCCGATCTCCCCGCGCAGACCCCCTCCCATGTTTCTTTGACACTGTTACCGAGGGGAGTAACCGCGCCAAGGCCCGTTATCACGACCCTTCTTTTCAAGAAATTCTCCAGTTGGAAGTGCCTAAAGTTGGAAGTGCCTAAAGTTAAGGTAAGATTTTCTAACTTTAGATCACTTTAGGCACTTAACTTAAGATATACCCTTACTCTTCAGAAAATCAATCACATCCCGAACGGTGCTGATTTTTTCCAGTTCATCATCGGCGATCTGCATCCCGAAATTTTCTTCCATTCCCATGATCAGTTCAATGAGATCAAGGGAATCGGCCCCCAGATCATTTTGAAAGGATGCCTCCGGTACACATTCTTCCCTCGAGACATCCAGTTGTTCCATAATAATATCTATGACCTTTTCTTCAAGAGTCATAAACCCTTACCCCCTGTCATTTTGCCGGTTGTTGATTGCTTGCCGTTTACATATTCAGAGCTATTTCCCCTGAAAGTCTCATGTACTGCTGATCAAACTTTTAGGAGATTTTTTCGAGCGGAATTACCTCCCGCCCCTTGTAAGTTCCACAGTGTGGACACGCATGATGGGGTAACTTAGGCTCATCACACTGTGGACATGAAGAAGGCAGAGAAGGTGTAAGAAAATCATGAGATCTCCGTTTGTTTCTCCTCGTTTTTGAATGTCTTTTAACCGGGTTAGGCATATAGTTTTTCCTTCCTTTTCAAACTTTTTTAACGTCATCTCTGACTTTTACGAGAGCATCAAATTTGGCTTCTAACCTTTACTTTTTTTGTAACTACTCAGGTATCTTGCCACAAAGGCACAAAGGCACCAAGATTATAGAATTAATTCTTTATAATAGCCTTTTTAATGCATGGCACATTGAAATTAATGAGAAAACTCCGTTATTCAATTTATATCCATCTTCTCTTTGGGTCTTTGTGCCTTGGTGGCTGAATAGTTACCTTTTTCTTTAAAACGGCCAGCCTTTCGTTTACGAAGCCGGCATGGCAGTCACAACTTGCCATATTCAGATTGATCCCGCAATGGAGACAGAGCCCCTTGCACGAATCCTTACAGAGCAGTTTAATCGGGATTTGGAGAACGATCTGTTCAAATATGATCCGGTTGAGGTCAATGGTATCGTCCTGATAATAACCAAATTCCAAGTCTTCGGGACTCAACTCTAATTCTTCTCTCTCTTTGTCACCACCCGGAAACATGGTGTACTTGAATTCACTGTTTAACGGAAGAGAGATGACCTCTAAGCACCGACAACACTCTACATTGATAATTGTTTTTATATTTCCCAGAATTGATACGGTATCCCGGAGTCTTTTTAGAGAAAGGGACACATCAATCTTTTGAAGGGAAAGCTCCCTTTTTTCTTTTTCCGGCAAGAGATTATGAAACCAGTCTCCATCTTTTGAAAACTGGAGACTCAATTCATCTTCCGGTATATTCGTTACACAGATTTTCAAGATACACCCCGATCACAAAAAACTACCTTTTCCCCCAACAAAAAAACGGGTTTTATAATATTTCAAGGTTAAGGTATGCTATGTAAAGCGCTAAAGTAAATTATAAATCAGGAAGATTGTCAAGAATAAATCAAGTCCCCTTCTCGTCATGCCGGACTTGATAAGCCTGCCCCGTACTTGATACGGGGCATCAAGGTTTTCTCTGGGTATATAAGTATATAAGGGGTTAAATCTTTTTTTTCCTTTTGCTCGTTTTATCGGCGGATGACATGGTAATACTTTGTATATTTCTTTTCTCCTGGAAGAGCGCTTGCTGCAAGTCGAACTACTGGGTTCATATCATTAGTGATTTTAACCATTGTTTCGCACCTCCTTTTTGCCTTTTATAGCATGCTTATACATTCAAACACAATACCTAATTCCCCTAACCAATAAGGATTGATGAGATCTGAAAGGTCGCATTCAATCCTTTATTCAAGAAGCCGCAGGCTATTCATGAAAGACTGCCGGAGTTACGACAGCGCTATGGCATCAAATCGTTCGGCATTTTTGGTTCGCATGTTCACGGACGCCAGACAAAACGGAGCGACATTGATCTTCTGGTTGAGTTTGACGAAGTTATCGTGCCTGATGGGCGTCTCCGGTACGCCCGGAAAATTGTCTTGACGGGGAAAGAAAAGATGGGTTAAAGAAACGTTACTACTCAGGTAGATAGACTGAAAGCTGAAAACTGTTAGGACACTTCGGCCTTCGGTCTTCAGCCTAAACTCCTGAGCAGTTACATTTATTGTTATCCAGAAAGGAGTTTCCATGGCAAAATACGAAGTGAAATCTTTAAGAAATGTTGCCATCGTGGGACATGGAGGAACCGGAAAAACATCCCTCTGTGAGTCGTTTCTTTACATCGCCGGTAAATCAGACCGGCCGGGGAGGGTAGATGAAGGGACATCCTGCATGGATTTTGAACCGGAAGAACAGAAGAGGCATATCTCGATCAGTGCGGCAACTAATTTCTTTGACTGGGAAAGACACAGGGTCAATATCATTGACACACCGGGTGATTCCAATTTCACCTATGATACCAAGAACTGCCTTCGTATTGTTGATGGCGCCATAGTTTTAATAGATGCCGTCGGGGGGGTTGAATTTCAGACGGAGACAGTGTGGGAATATGCGGATGAATTTAAACTACCGAGGGTCATTTATATCAATAGAATGGACAGAGAACGGGCAGACTTCTTCAAGACCGTGGAGAGTATAAAAACCCGGCTGGGGAAAGCGACCCCCTTGTTTCTTCCCCTGGGTGCGGAAGAATCGTTTAAAGGGATTGTAGATCTGATGACGATGAAAGCCCTGATCTTTGACGATCCGAAAGGAAATTACAGGTCGGAAGACATTCCCGCCGAGATGATGGAGCTTGTTGAAAAATACAGAGAGGAAATGGTGGAAGATATTGCTGAATCCGATGAAAAACTGATGGATAAATACCTGGAAGGGGGAGAACTCAGTCTCGACGATTTGAAGGCCGGCCTGAAAAAAGGTGTCGTTTCTGGCGCCATGATTCCGATTGCATGCGGATCAGCAATAAAAAATATCGGTGTTACACCGTTGATGGAAATGATAGTCAATTATCTTCCCTCACCGGCGGATCGTGGCCCGGTGGCAGGAAAGAAGCCGGACACAGAAGTTGTGGAAAAGAGATCTCCTGAAGAATCTGCCCCTTTCTCCGCTATGGTATTTAAAACCATCGCCGATCCTTATGCCGGCCGTTTAACTTTATTCAGGGTATATTCAGGGACGGTAAGGTCAGACTCCAATATCTACAATTCCTCACGGAAGCTCAGCGAACGATTCGGGAATATCTTTTTCCTGGAAGGGAAAAATCAACAACCTGCCGGTTCCCTTATCCCGGGGGATATTGCCGCTGTGGCCAAATTGAAGGAGACGGCGACGGGAGACACCATATGCGATGAAAAATCACCTGTCGTTTACGAGAAGCTCATTTCCCCTCCTGCCATTACTTCTTTCGCCGTGGAACCGAAGACAAGAGGGGATGAAGAGAAGATCGGCTCCTCTATCAATAGGCTGGTAGAGGAGGACCCCTCCCTTGCCTTCCACAGGGACGAACAGACTAAAGAGATGATTCTTTCCGGGCAGGGACAGGTTCACATCGAAGTGGCGGTGGAAAAAATGCGGAGGAAATTCGGCCTGGAGGTCAATTTAAAAATCCCGAAAGTTCCTTATAAAGAGACGATTAAAGGAAAAACGAGACTTCAGGGGAAATATAAAAGGCAATCGGGGGGAAGGGGGCAGTACGGAGATACCTGGCTTGCGATTGAGCCGCTGCCGAGAGGGGGCGGTTTTGAATTTGTTGACAAGATCGTAGGAGGCGTTATCCCGCAGCAGTATCGTCCTGCTGTCGAAAAGGGTATCATCGAGGCCATGGAGGAAGGTGAACTCGCCGGTTATCCCATTGTGGACGTGAGGGTTTCCCTCGTTGATGGTTCGTACCATACAGTTGATTCTTCGGAGATGGCTTTTAAGATAGCAGGCTCGATGGGATTCAAGAAAGGCATTCAGGCATGTCAGCCGGTACTTCTGGAACCGATTGTCAATATCGAAATTGAGACCCCAGATGAGTATATGGGGGATGTTATCGGTGATTTGAACAGCAGGCGCGGCAGGGTATCCGGCATGGATACGAGGGGAGGGCATCAGATAGTGAAAGCGCAAGTTCCTCTTGCCGAGATACTGAAGTACGCGGCAGACTTGAGATCAATGACCAGCGGGAGGGGAACATTCATGTACCGGCACTCCCATTATGAAGAGGTTCCACCTCCTATTGCCGAGAAAATCATCGCCGCCTCGAAGAAGAAAGAAGAGTAAAGTAATGCCAATTCATGCCGGAGTTATCACGGTCAGCGACAGAGGGGCACGGGGGGAACGGGAGGATAAAAGCGGCCGGGAGGTCATCAGAATGCTGACAGGCGCTACCATAAATGTTGCCTATACCATGATCATTCCTGATGAAAAAGAGCAAATCAAGGAAACGCTCATCGAATGTGCCGATAGAAGAAAACTTGATCTGATCGTGACAACGGGTGGTACGGGCGTCAGTCCCCGTGATGTAACACCGGATGCCACGCTGGAGGTGATCGAAAGAGAAGTCCCCGGTATGGCAGAAGCGATGAGGCGGGAAAGCGCAACGATTACACCGCATGCGATGATATCAAGGGCTGTAGCGGGGATACGAGGCCATTCGTTGATCGTTAATCTTCCCGGCAGCCCGAAAGGCGCCCGGGAAAACCTGACGGTCATCATCCCCGCCTTGAAACACGCCGTGGAGAAGATCAGGGGTGATGATGCTGAATGTGCGTCTTGAAAAAACGATGGATATTATCTCTGTGGGTACCAGGCCAGAAGATGCCTCTGCATCGGGGACATGTGTGAAAGTGAGAACAATTTTCAAAAACGTAAGGAGGGACCATGCCGGCAATTTTTTCCTTGGGAACCTCTTCTAACTTCTCATTACATTTAAGGCAGATGTTAAGCAGCCTTTCCGGTTGAGGGTGGAGGGGAAGTTCATCCATTATCTCCCTGATCTGATCCTGGACGCGGTCATTTTGAATGACAAACAACCGGCCTGAAAATTCTCTCCTCGCCAGGTCTCTTTTTCTTGTCAGGACAATTCTCCCTTCCTTCTGGGCCTTTCTTAAAAAATTTCGATCCGCATTGCCGATATGGAAAATGGTATCGTATCCTAAGATCCGCAGCCACTTGGCCAGCTTCCCCAGGTTGGCATCTGTAATAAACTTCATGGTAACTACTCAGGTGTTTAGGCTAAAGGCTGAAGGCTATTTTATGTGATCACGCATGATTTATTCCTAAAAGCCTTCCGCCTTCAGTCTTCAGTCTTCAGTTGTTCTGTAGGGACGGTCTCTTCACAGGGGGGAGGATTTTCACTTGCCTTAAGCTCTCTCCTTAAGTCTCTGACTGTTCTATTCAATTTGGCTATCGTTCTGTTCAGCCTGTATCTCTCCACGATTCCCATAAATCCCGTAAAGACGACGCCCGCAAGGAACACAATAAAAACCAACAGATAAGTCTTCATGGTGGCATCTATGAGACCATGATACTTTAACCGGACATCCGCCGTATTTTCTAGTGAAAACGTGATCACAAACAGTACGATTAAAACCACGATAATGGTATATAGAACCTTCATTTCAGTCCTCCCGATGATATTTTTTGAAATATGGTATAAGGATTTCCCATGTCTTGGAAACATCCTCAGGAATCACGCGTGCTTCACCCAGAACGCTCATAAAGTTGCTATCACCACACCACCTTGGAACGATGTGTATATGAAGATGATCATCTACCCCGGCGCCCGCCGCTATTCCCATGTTCATGCCTATGTTAAAACCGTCCGGTTTCATCGTCTCTTTCAAGACCCTTACAGAAATATCCATAAGGTCAAAGAGCTCCTGTTTTTCTGGTGGTACAAGGTCTCCTACCTCGCTTACGTGCCGGAAGGGAATAATTAACAAATGTCCACTGGTATAGGGATAGAGATTCATCATCACAAAAGATGTCTCTCCGTCGAAAAGGACAAGTTCATCCATCCTGATGGAGTCCTCACAAAAAATGCAACCCTCCGGCTTTTCGCCTCTTATGTATGCCATTCTCCATGGTGCAAATATTGTTTTCATTTACTAATCCCCGATCCCCGATCCCCGACTTACGACTCATGCTTTAAGCCAGCAATTCTGTCAGTTCATTAACCTCCCGTAGTTCGTCAAAATGCAATACCAGCTCGACAATCTCGTCTATTTTTTTTGCGGGGATAATTCCCTGGGTACAATCCCGGAACTTGTCGGACTGTTCCTCCCAGGAAATAGGATTCTGGGGAGAGCCCGGGACCTCGGCGAAGGGAACTTTCCGGGAGAACTCTCTGCCATCCTTTAACCTGACGACCACCTCCTGAGGAGAAAGGATCTCTTTATCAAAATCGGCCGGATGAGTAAATTTTGCCCGGGGAATAAGGTTTTGGATCTCAGGCCGATTAATGCTCTCATCAGTGAATTGTTCCATACCGACCTTACCATCGGCAAGAGCCGCGGCCAGACAGAATTCCATGCTGAACTTGCCCTCCAGGGCATGGTGCGGGTGATGATGAATCAATATATTGGGTAAAGCGCTGTTGGTCCGACATTCTATTTCAGCAACATCGGACGGGGAGATATTATGTTCCTTCCTCATCTTTAACATGGCATAGATCATGGGATGGGTGCCGCCGCAGGAGGGATAGGGTTTTATGGTAATGCCCGGAGAGATAATATCAAAGGGATTTCCCAGGGAGCCGGGGATTTCCCCCAGAGGCTGCTCCTTGCCGCCGGCCAGGACCTTGGAAAACCCTAATGGGGCTTCAATTATGTTCTCGTCCGCGGTAAACCCGGCCTCCGCCAACTCCGCTGCCACGATGCCGTTTCGGTTTGCACAACCTGCATGCAGGGACTTGGTCATGCTGCCGAAGTTCTGTCTCAGCCCATTGGCAAGGGAGGCGCCGATTCCCAGGGCGAGCTGTATCTTTTTGACGTCCAGGTTTAATATTTTTGCACTGGCCGTTGTTGCTCCGATGCTGCCCAGGGTCCCGGTATTATGCCATCCCACGAGATAATGGGTGTTGCCGAACGCGGCGCTTAGTTTCCCTCCTACTTCCACGCCTAAAACGTATGCCAGCAGACATTCACTTCCTGGGCGACGGTGCTTTTCCGCCATGGCCAGAGCCGCAGGAAAAATCGCTACCGTGGGATGGGCAAGCCAGGAAGTGGAGTAATCATCATAATCCAAAACATGAGACATGGTGCCGTTAATAATGACGGCCTGAGAAGCCGGAAGCCTGATTCCGCCGGTCCATACCGTAGCTTCCAGGCTGCCTCCGGTTTTCCTGCCATATTCAATCGTGATCCTGCTTGCCTCCTCCCTTGATCCCAGCAAGGCCACTCCGAGGCAATCGAGGATGCACCCTTTGGCGGCGCTTATCGCCCCTTTGGGAAGTCGGTCATAGTTTGTTTTTGCCACAAAATCGGCTATTCCTTCGGTAATCTTCTGTTCCATTTTCACTCCCTCCTCCTTTACTATAGTCTATAGTGAAAATTCAGTATATTCTCCAAAGACCCCCCTTAAAACATCACATATCTCACCGATGGTAGCATAAGCTTCAACTGCCTCCATGATGGTGGGTATAAGATTTACCTTCTCATCATGAGCCGCCTCCTCCAGGCGCCTCAGGGTAACTTTTACCCTTTCATTGTCCCTCTCTCGCTTCACCGCGGTCAGATTCGCTATCTGCTTTTCCTCTGCTTCAGCCCTCCTCTGCGGATCGTAGGGATGAGGGACAAGCCTGTTGGTGCTAACTTCCAACTCATTCTCCCCGAGAAACGCATTTACCCCTACCACTATCCTCTGCCTGGTTTCTATATCTTTCTGGTGCTGATAGGCGCTCCTGGCAAGCTCGCTCTGGATGAAACCGTTTTCAACGGCAGCTACGGCGCCGCCCATAGCCTCTATTTTATTAATGATCTTCCATGCCTCCTCCTCAAGTTGATCCGTCATTGCCTCTATATAGTAAGACCCTGCCAGGGGATCAAGCACCTCGGTCAACTTTCCTTCGTGCTGGACAATCCTTGCGGCATCAAGGGATAACTGCATTGCCTCTAAACTCCATCCTAACCCCAGTGGTTCATCGTAGGGAGGTTCGCAACTGGGAGGGTAACCGGCAAGGGCAGCAGCAATACCGGCAAAGACGCCACGCACCAGGTTATTAAGGGGACGCTGTTTGGTCATGCTGCTATATCCGGACATACCAACTCCGGGCATCCGCATACGGTAGGATCTGATATCCTTCGCTTTAAACTTATCCCTTACGATCCTGGCCCACAGCCTGCGCCCTGCCCTCCAGAGGGCCACTTCTTTAAGCAGTTCCATGCTTCCCCCAAAGCCGAGGAAGGTAAACCTGGGAAGAAAGGCATCCACGTCCAGCCCGGCATCAATTCCCAGTTGCACATAAGCAATGGCATCGGCAAAGTAGAAGGCCAGTCGTTGTGGATAATTAGCGCCGGCCTCCTGGATGTGGCCGCTGCAAATACTGATTGTATTCAGGAAGGGCATATGCTCGGTACAGAAAGTAATGGTATCTCTTACCATCCTCATGGAGGGGGCGGGTGGAAAGATATAGGTGCCACGAGATATAAATTCCTTCAGGATGTCGTTCTGTGGTGTTCCTCTAAGCTTATCAAGGGGGATGCCCCTCTTTTTAGCCAGTACCGCGTACATGGCGATAATTACATTGGCTGGGGCATTGATGGTCCAATCGGAGGCTATCCTGTCCAGGTCTCTCTCCCCGGTAAATGCCTCGTAAATGATCTCGAAATCCCTCAAGGTATCTACACTCACTCCTGTCCTGCCCACCTCACCCTGAGCCATAGGGCTGTCAGAGTCATAACCACATTGAGTGGGGAGGTCAAAGGCGATATTAGGTCCCGATTCTCGCCCCAGACCTTGCATTTCACAATAATGGTCTCTCGTATCCTCTGCTGTGCCATAACCGGAGTAACGTCCTGCTCTGGTGAGACTTCCACCACTTTCGAGGAAACCACCACCAATAACAGGGCCGGCGCCCGGTATCTGAGTGGGGTAGGTCCCCGCGGTAAAGGGGTACTCCCCGGGGAAGCCAACCTTTTCCAGGAAATCAAAATCTTCAATATCCTCTGGACTGTAAAACTTGTTGGGATTTTCCTCAGCGCCAAACCGTCTTAGCGAGGTCTTTAGCGTTTTTTCTTCCCACTCCCTCTTTCGCTTTTCTATTTTTCTTAACGCCTCTTCACTAAATATAGTGGTCATCTCTTACTACCTCACCAAAAGCAATGTATGGATTATATCGCCGAGCGACAAAAAAACAAGCATTATCTATCGGTCGGTAACTGCCGGAGGATTTTTTTACTTTTCCTCTTCAGGTCTAAGGAGGGGGCTATCTTCAGTAGTGGATGCTGAACTGCCGGAATTCTCCTGAAAATGACTCTTCAATAACCTTAACATCCGCAACCCGGGCAAAGGGCGGACCTTTTCTACACCACTCCATCATGGCATCCACATTTCCCTCCTTCCCCTCAAACACCGCTTCAACCCTGCCATCCGGGAGGTTTCTCACCCAGCCCGTCAGGCTAAAAGATAGGGCAGCCTTCTGGGTGTTTGCCCGGAAGAAAACTCCCTGAACCATGCCGGAGATAAAAACATGCACCCTCTTCATTATTTATTTGTTTTGCCTCCTACCGGTAAGTTTTAGGAATTCCTCCTCACCAATGACGGCAATTACCGAGGATTGCGCCTTCTGAAGTTTTGCACCGGGAGATTCACCGGCAACAATATAATCTGTATCTTTTGTTACCGTTCCCGACACCCGGCCGCCCAACGATTCCACGATCTCCTTGGCTTCACTTCTGGTGAAAGCGCTAAGTGTACCTGTAAAAACGAACGATTTGCCGGCGAGAGGGGCCGAGGGACGTTGAACCGTCCCGACAGGTTTGACACCGGCTTCCCTGAGTTTTTCAATTACTTTGAGGTTGGAGGGATGACGGAAGAATTTGGTAATACTGCCCGCAACCTCGGGACCGATTTCTTTGATTGTCAGCAACTCTTCTTCTGTTGTCCTGATTAGGACCTCGAGAGTTGTAAATTGCCTTGTCAGGAGCCTGGCGATATGTTCCCCCACGTGACGAATGCCGAGGGCGAAGATGAACTTTTCGAAGGGGGGGGCCTTGGAACGCTCTATAGCATTAAGAAGATTATTTGCCGATTTGTCTGCCATCCTCTCGAGGGTCAGTAATTTCCCCTTGTTCAGGAAGTAGATGTCGGCCGGGTCTTTGATGATTTTTGCCTCCACCAGTTGGGCGACTATTTTATCCCCCAGTCCCTCAATATCCATACCGCCTCGCGCGGCAAAATGTTTGATGCGTTCTTTAACCTGGGCGGGACATGCAAGACCAATACAGCGGCTGGCGGCCTCTCCTGCGAGCCGAACAACCTCTGAGCCACATTCAGGACAGAGGGGAGGCATGTTGAAAATCTTCTCCGTACCGTTTCTCTTTGCTTCTATAACTTTTACAACCTCCGGGATTACGTCTCCCGCCCGCTGAACGATAACAGTATCGCCGATCATGATACCTTTTTTTCTGATCTCGTCCTGATTGTGAAGTGTCGCACGGCTGATCGTTACGCCGCCCACCCGGACCGGTTTCATGAGAGCTACCGGGGTCAGGACACCGGTTCTCCCGACCTGGATAATGATGTCTTCGATCACTGTTGTTTCCTGAGTCGCTGCAAATTTGCAGGCAATGGCCCACCGGGGACTCCTGGAGACAGTGCCGAGCCGCTCCTGGAGTTCGAGGGTGTCAACCTTGATGACGATGCCGTCAATTTCGTAGGGAAGTTCTTGTCTGATTTCGTTTATCTGGTGATAGTATCTGATACATTCGTGGATATCGCCGGCCTGTCCGATATGGGGATTGATCTTGAATCCCCAGAGGGAAAGCGCCTGCAGCGCCTCGTGATGGCTTTTGAAGGTCTTTCTCGTTACCATGCCAATCCCGTAACAGAATATATCAAGTGGTCTTCTGGCGGTGATTCTTGAATCAAGCTGCCGGAGGGATCCGGCTGCGGCATTCCGTGGGTTGGCGAAAGGAGGTTCACCTTCCCGGATTCTTCTGCGGTTTAATTTTTTAAATGCCTCAATTTCCATGTAAACCTCCCCTCTGATTTCAATCTTTTCCGGCGCAGGGTTATCTTCGGCGGCAAGCATTTTCAGGGGAATTGCGGGAATGGTCTTGAGATTTACGGTGATGTCTTCTCCAACAGCCCCGTCCCCCCTCGTTGCCCCGACCGTCAGCAGCCCTTTTTCGTAGATGAGGTTTACAGCTATGCCATCAAGTTTTGGTTCCGTCACAAACCGGATTTCTTCGTTTACGTTCAGGAATCTCTTTATTCGTTCATGGAACTCCACAATTTCCTGTTCCGAGAAGGCATTCCCGAGACTGAGCATCGGTGTGAGATGATCTACGGCGCTGAATTTTTCAAGAGGCGCCGCTCCGACACGCTGGGTGGGGGAATTGGCAACGTCAATTTCCGGAAACTGTCTCTCCAGTTCAAGGAGTTCCCTCATAAGATTATCATACTCAACATCAGATATCTCCGGATCATCAAGCTGATAGTAACGCCGGTTATGATAATTGATGAGGGTTCTGAGTTCCTCAGTCCTCTTTGTGACGAGTTTTATATCCATATCCACTATTTAAGTTCCATTTTATCCTTTATATTTTCCCCACAAACCGGCTAACGTTTTCTATACCTTATAAATCCAGAACTTGAAAGGGAAATAATTTTTTGCTGCCATTATCAAGAAGTTTGATTTTTTGCCGGACATCTGTATAATGAATTTTAATTGAGGGATGTTGGAAGTTAGCTTGTAATTGTTGGCGCCTTCTTGAAAAAAAGTTAAATGAGTAGGTACGATGAAAAGTCTTTTTATCCCTTTTATTACCTTTCTCTTGCCCTTCGCTGCTCTGGCTCAAACCCGTACGGATATCGGCCTTCCTAAGCCCTTCTTCACAGGGGAGAAGTCTGTGGAAGAGACTATCGCAGCTCGACGAACCATGCGGCATTTTAAAAGTAAGGAACTAAGCCTGGGACAACTTTCCCAGCTTCTCTGGGCAGCCTACGGTGTCACCAGTAGAGACGGCCTTTATAGGTCTGTACCTTCCGCCGGCGCCCTCTACCCACTGGATATCTGGATAGCCATAGGGGAAAAGGGGGTAGAAGGGCTGAAAGCAGGTATCTACCATTATATTCCAGGGGCCCATAAGATAAGCCAGATCAGGAAGGGGGAAGTCCGGCTTGAGATTACCAGAGCTTCGCTTTTCCAGAACTGGATGGCTGAGGCCCCTGTTATCTTTATAGTGACAGGAGAATATGAGCGGTGTACCAGAAAATATGGGGAAAGAGGAATTTCTTATACTTACATTGAGGCTGGGCATGTGGGTCAGAATATCTTTCTTCAGGCTGAGGCCCTGGGGCTTTCGGCTGGCATTGTTGGGGCTTTTCATAATGATTTGGTCCGGCAGGCGCTGGGTATCGGCAAAGTTTACGATCCCATGCTGATCATGCCGGTAGGATATAAGTGAGAGGGAAGCGAGGTAGATTTCAACCGAAGGTCTTACCCCCGAGGCAACTCGTGTATAAAGAATAAAATGGAAGATTCTTCACTACAGACGGTAACATCCGTAAAATTTGTCTTGATGTTTATGCGTTTAAAAAATGTCTTGACTTTATAGCTGCAGTACAAATACTATAAACCGATTTATCCGGTAGGCGCCTGAGATTTCCTTCCCCGAGATGTATATGGGGGAGAATTATTTTTATTTAAGAAAGGAGGGAGGTATTTAAGATGGCCACATGTGAGGAGTGTAAGAGTTTTTTCCCTTTAGAGGATGATCCTTCGGTGGGGGATTGCGTGCAGAGGGTTGTTGATCCGCGTCAGGCTTACTATAAGGCGAGGCCGGTTACGGCGGAGGCGGATGCTTCGAAGTGTTCTTCATTTCAGAAGAAGTAAGGGAAAGGGGGTAATGAACAGTGAAGTGTATTCATTGTGGTTATGAGGGTCCCAAGACATCTTTCAGGTATCTTTACAACGTGAGGTTGGAGGAGACTACGGCCAACAGGGAGTGCCCGAAATGTTTTGGTTGGGTGATGTCCGATGAGAGGACAGGAGAGGCGGCTTCGGCTGAGTTACAGGGTAAGGTGCCGGGCGCTGATCTGGGGGTTTAAGGAGTTAGGATTTTTGTTTGGTAGGTCAGTAATCGAAAGCAGGGAAAGGAGATTATCTGATGGTAGAGATGCCGAAGGAGGTAGTCGAGGCGCTGGCTGATTTTCATGCCTTGAAAGTGGTTGCCACTGTTTCTCCCGGGGGTGTACCCAATGCGGTAATAGTAGCGACCGTTGTTCCGATAGATCGGAAGACCATCTGTTTTGCAGATTTGAGGCTTGGTAAGACAAAGGAGAACCTGACCCGGACGAATAAATTTACAGTAGCCGTTATCAGGCAGAATATGGAGTCTTATCAGATAAGGTGTAGTTTTACCGGTTACGAGGAGAGGGGTGGTTTTGTGGATACATTTGCGGAAGAGATTTACAAGAAGATAAAGATGCAACCGAGGGGAGTGGTCACCTGTACAGTGGAGGAGGTTTACAGCGCTTCTCTGACCAATCCGGGTGCGAGGCTTGTGTAGGAGAGGAGGGAAGGGATGGCGAAGATACCGGAGGAGGTATTAGAGACCTTAGAGATGGAGAAGAAGATTTGCATGCTGACAACCGTGAACGAGGATGGAAGTCTAAATCTGGTGCCCATTGGTTCGGTAAAGGCGATAGGGGAGGAGACTTTAGCCTATGCCTGTTGTTTTGAGGGCAGGACCACGAAGAATCTCAAGGAGGGGCGTAAGAGGGTAGCGATTGCGATATATAAGCCTCCGAAAGAGGGGTTTCAGGTGAAGGGGACTTTTATGAAGATGCATGATTCCGGGGAGCTTTTTGATGAATTTTCTTCGAAAATGAACCCCATGCTGGCAGGTATGGGTCTCAATTGCAAGGTTCGATCTGTGGCCACCATTAAGGTAACGGAGGTTTACGCTCTAACCATTCCGATTGCCGGTGAAAGGATGGCCTGATATTGTTCTTTACTCCATGGGGAGTGAGATTTACTTTTAATGAAGGAGGTGACAGGAATGGTCAGATGTGGTGATTGTACCAATCTTTTTGTCCAATCGGCAAACTCTGCAGCAAATACTGGATTTTGCAAGGCTTTCTTAGACGAGGACGGATTGGGCACGGAAACGGACATTTATATGGATGCGGGTAAGTGTCCGAAGTTTGTTGCCTTAGAGCGGGTAAGGACGAATGTCTCTGAATTTACATGGGATCCTAACCTGCGTATGGCAAGGGGGTTTGATGAAAAGTAATTTTGGGGATGTAATTTTTGTGGTATCTTTGAAGAAAAGGAGGTT
>Ga0210049_1001692_pt1 | contig 20850 bp, 14 predicted proteins | sample CryGeyCG2014_300_2_FD_183964 | JGI IMG/M metagenome (GOLD analysis project Ga0210049, IMG submission 183964) | Groundwater microbial communities from aquifer - Crystal Geyser CG06_land_8/20/14_3.00 (SPAdes) (version 2) | ecosystem: Environmental > Aquatic > Deep subsurface > Groundwater | place... | reverse complement strand
TTAAAGGCAATTTGTCAAGAGAAAAGTTTATCCCCTTAACGAATTTTTTTATTTTTTTTTCAAAAATTCGTTTCTCTTGCACAAATAACGGGCTTGGGACTGCAATCCATGCATGAAGCCGGAATCCCTTCTTGACCTTACGATTTCACGCCTGGATTGCAGGAATAAGTCTCAAAATAAGACTTCCTGCTGTGCGAAACAGTTGGATTATAAACGGTCTAAGGAATCTGACTTGGTTTTCTCTCAACGGGCTAACCCTAATGTTCGTCAGGATTGCACCAAACACATATTCGATATTAAGCTAATCTATCTTAAAGAAAGATAGACGCCTTGTGATGAGTTATGTAACCCCCACATCAGAAAATAATCGGTACCCTTGAAGTCCTACTCAAAAAGGTTTGGCTATCTTCCTGTAAGAGTTGGAAGATTCCAGTTATTTACGGGTTTCATCAAGGGGCAGATCCTGACTGTTTAAAAACCTTCTGTTTTATTTAAAGGGGTGAAAGCAACTTCCCAATCAAGAAAAATGAACTGGGCTAAGTGTCCGGACATTGCCCTTTCAGTTAGGCTTCGGGTTAGTTGCCCCACCCAAATTAACAACTTAAAAATCGTTTTTCATTGAATGCCTCCTTGTTTTTTGAGCATAAAGTAAACAGCAACTGCAAATTTGTGAGCCATAATACTTTTAGCAATGCCTTCTCCATGTTTTGATATTAACCTTTCATAGTATTTCTTTATATTCGGTGAATGTGTCTGAGCATGGATGATAATCTCAGAGAATGCCCATTTGAGATAAGGATTGCCTATCTTGTTATTTCCATCGCCGGTATATTTACCGTTTGATGTTCTTTCACACTTTACGAGACGGCAATATGAAGAAAAATTCTGGACAGAAGGGAATCGGTTGATAGTGTAAATTTCATAAAGGATAGTAAAAGCCAATATCTTACCGATACCCGGAGTAGTCATCAAAATAGACAACGCATTATGGTCATGGTATTTAGCTCGAGTGTATACCTGTTTTTCGATTTTGTTGATAATAGGGTCTAATGCATGGCTTAGTTCAATATCGCAGTTAACAGACATAGCAATATCAGGGTGGTCAAAATGATTGGGTAAATCTGCTCTGGATGATTTTCTTTTGACATCAGAGGAGCTAACTCCATCTATTGCTTGTTGGTTAAAAGTACCCTGGATGTGGGTATAAGATTCGGCACGGAGAGTAACATAACGATATCTTCTGCGAAGTAAATCCCTTGTTCCTCTCATTTCTTTAGGATAAGGATAAGCTGGTGGGAACATATTACATCTAAGAAGATTAGCAATAGTTGTGGCATCTATACGGTCATTCTTATTTTTTCCACCATGGATGGCTTTCATGTAGAGTGCATGTCCTAAGAAGAAAGGGATATTTTCTTTTTGGCAGGTATCAGCCAGCCAGTACCAATTGAAGGTAGATTCAACACCAACCGCAATACTATGGCGGTAAGGTTGAATCACACTGAGGAAGTAAGGTGGATTGTTTGGGATATTTCGGTGAAAGAGGATTTCACCTTTAGCATCCATGATAGAAAGGAACATAGTTTTAGCGTGAAGATCGCCTCCACAATAAAAGTTTTTTTGGATAGTAGCTGTTTCCATTATAGTAGCCTCCTTTAATAATTATTTGCTTTATAGGTCAATTTTCTAAATTGACATTAAGAAGGGACATACGGTGTATGTTCCTCCATAATTTGCAATTAAGTCCGATGTATCTCGAAATAATTCTTGACGCAAGGCAAAGAAAAGGTTATAATATAATTAAAGCCTATGGTTACTTTCTTAACTTTCTCCCCTGGGAGGAGGATAGGGCAACGCTGGAGAGCGACCCGAGCGACTACAAGGCCACATACTGGATATGTATGCCTCTGAAGGTCATTTGCCTCTCAGAGGAGAAGGTTAAACAATATATATCCATGTGTGGTTAAAGCGATAAACTCATTGCTATTATATCACACTATACGATTGATTCCAAGTGCCTTTTAATTATTATCAAGAAAAATGAACTGGATGGGTAGTAACCCATCAATTATTTTTATGGTTAGACTCATAAAGAGAGCGTAAGATATTACTCAGGCGTAAGATTACAACCGGAAGCAATATCAGAGTTTAAATCGGAGTGTAAGATAGTACTCAGGCGTAAGAAACAGTCAATCGTAAGATATATATAACGACAAAAGAAAGTTGTCATTTCGAAGGAGTAGAGCGACTGAGAAATCTTAAGATTCCTCACTTCGTTCGGAATGACAGTCATTCAATGTCAACTTATTTAAGTCGTTACATATAGAAAAAGAAGCCTAACAAGAAAAATTAATCAAACGGAACTGGTTGTTTTTGTTGTTAGGCAAGCAAAACACAACAGTAGAGTAATATAGTAAAAAGGAGGCTGCAATGAACATTACGGAACTGTTACGACCAACTCAATTTCTGGTGGATGCTGGTGGCGATAGAAAATCTGTGGTATTCGATTATGTGCAATGGAAAGAAATATTGACTTTATTGGAGGATATAGAAGATTCTAATGAGATTCATCATCTTCGCAACGCTGGAGAAGAAGTAGTCCCTTGGAGACAGGCTAAAGCTGAGTTGCGTAGCGAGGGAATAAATGTATAGCGTATGTATCCTGCGGCAAGCAATCAAAGATATCACTATCTTACCCAAGGATTATGCTCGTTTGGTAAGTCAACACATTGACCGCCTTGCGGAGAATCCTCGCCCATCTGACGCCAAGAGACTCCGAGAGATGACGGATTATACTCTGCGTGTAGGAGTATATCGTGTTCTCTATGACATAGATGATAAAACGCATACTGTTACTGTCTATCGTATAAAGCATCGACGCGAAGTCTATCGTTGATAATGAGAACTGGGGTCAACAACCCTGTTAGTTATATTCTATCAAGTACTATTAAGTACTATTAAGTAGAGGGGTCAGGCAACAACCGGGATCGGGCGGATAAGCGAAATAGACAAGAAGAAAGCCTAACACATATTAAAGGCAATTTGTCAAGAGAAAAGTTTATCCCCTTAACGAATTTTTTTAATTTTTTTCAAAAATTCGTTTCTCTTGCACAAATAACGGGCTTGGGACTGCAATCCATGCATGAAGCCGGAATCCTTCTTGACCTTACGATTTCACGCCTGGATTGCAGGAATAAGTCTCAAAATAAGACTTCCCGCTGTGGACAAAATGAGGACAGCACCAATACTGTTCGGAATGATTTGGCACGATTCTTGCTTGTGATTTTCGAATATTAACCTAAAATTGGTAAGCTGTCAGTTTCAGGATTAAATTATCCAAAAAATCGTTAAAGGAAGCAAGAATAAGCTTTTGGTTTTTGAGGATTAGAGGGTATATCATAAAGATGAATGAGAATGGATAGTATTATGCAGAAAAATAGCATACCAATCCCTTTAACATTATTGGGAGTAAAATGTTTTCTGTAATACGCAATCTTCTTTCTTTTCCAGATGTGATTTGGTCTTTGGGGTGAAAAAAATATCAGTAAAATTGTCAATTTTTAGGTAGAATTCTCAATCTCTTTGGGTTTTAATTTTTGGATATGCTGGGCTAACTCTTCTTCAGTAGCCAAGCCCATAAAATAGAAACCCAACATCTCAAAGGTGCGTTTATTGGGCTTGCAACCAGTCCAGAGAGTATAATTGGTCAAAATGAATATCCCGGTTGTGATGATCGCAAATTAAATGAAACCGTTCAAGCATAGGAAGAAACTTACGAATACGCTTAAATCCTTGCATGTTTTCTTCTTTAATAAGATCATTTTTATGTTTTTCGCCAGTTTTTATTGAATTATTAGCCATGATTCAAGTATAGCATAAAATGTTGAAAATGTCTAGAATTTTCTTCTATTTATTTTCAATGGCTTACAATGCTTTGTTTTGCAACACAAGCAAGAATCGTGCCAAATCATTCCGAACAGTATTGGTGCTGTCCCCATTTTCCACTAGTAAGCGTCGTCAAGAGAACAAGCCAAACAGACTGACAGGCTTGAACCAACATCAGGAGGATTTTTCAGATGAAGATTGGCTTAATTATTAATATTAAAAGACCCGATGTCTTCAGGGTAGCCAGAGAGGTTATTTCATTCCTGACAAAAAATGGGGAGCATCGTTTAGTCATGGATATGGAAGCAGCTACTGCTATGAGTTATGAAAAATTGGGTGTTGACTCAATAGAAATGCAAAGGGTTGACCTGATTCTTGCCATGGGTGGCGATGGTACATTGCTTCATACAGTACGGATGATTGAGGGGAAAAGCATACCAATTCTGGGCATAAACCTTGGCAGCCTTGGTTTTCTTACAGAGGTTACGGAAGAGGGATTGTATTCTGCCCTGACAAATATCTTGCTTGGACATTATCAGATTGAAAAACGGATGATGTTAAGCATAAAGATAATAAGACAGACAGCTACTCTGACTACATTCAAGGCATTAAATGAGGCAGTTGTTGCTGAAAGCGAAATAGCACGAATGGTTAATCTTAAAGTTTTTATTGATGCTGAATATTTAACTACATATCGTGCTGATGGACTTATTATCTCAACCCCAACCGGTTCAACGGGTTATTCCTTAGCTGCCGGCGGTACTATTGTTGTGCCACGGATGAAAGTATTGATGCTTACCCCTGTCTGTCCCCATACCCTGACAGCCAGACCAATGATTATTCCTGAAAACTCTAAAATAATCATTGAAATAATCTCATCAGGTCAATCTATATTAACTATTGATGGACAACAAACATATTCGCTGGAATTTGCTGACAAAATTGAAATAGAAAGGGCAGAAGAAGAGATATGCCTTATCAAACCCCAGCAATGTGGATTTTATGAAGTGCTGAGAAATAAGCTGAAATGGGGTGGAGGGATTATGGATTAACAAGGGACAATCGGGGTCAGACAATTGAGCAATTCCTCTTAAGAGGAAACAGGGGCGTAAGCCTCCTGCTCTACCCGCTACAATAATGTCACCCCCTGATGGCTATACTCAATTTATGCCTCACTTGAGTATACATACAGTAGTATGCTCGCTTCTCGCGCCTTGCTATCCAAGCGTCTTAATTGACTCTTGGTGTACAACTTATTTTTTTCTTGACTCCTAAGCATTCATCATGACCCAACATTTATAGCCATTAAAAATTCCTTGTTTCCCTTAGTTGTCTTCATCTTATCCAGAATCAATTCCATGCTTTCTATTGGGCTCATATTACTGAGAACCTTTCGTAATACCCATACCTTGGCCAGGGTTTCCTCATTCAACAAAAGCTCTTCCTTCCTTGTCCCGGACTTAAGGATATTAATAGCGGGAAACAGTCTTTTATCTACCAGCGATCTGTCAAGCAGAACCTCCATATTACCTGTCCCCTTGAATTCCTCGAATATAACCTCATCCATACGGCTGCCGGTATCAACAAGAGCAGTAGCAATAATGGTTAAGCTGCCACCCTCTTCTATATTTCTTGCTGCTCCAAAAAATCTCTTGGGACGATGCAAGGCATTTGAATCTACCCCGCCGGAAAGCACCTTCCCGGATGTAGGACAGACTTGATTATGTGCTCGGGCAAGACGGGTAATACTATCTAAAAGGATAACCACATCATGTTTATGCTCTACAAGCCTTTTCGCCTTTTCAATCACCATATCTGCTACCTGAACATGTCGTTGAGGTAGTTCATCAAAGGTTGAACTAATCACCTCAGCGTTTACAGACCGTGCCATATCAGTAACCTCTTCAGGTCGCTCATCAATGAGAAGAATAATCAGTTTAATCTCTGGATGATTTGTAGTAATACTATTGGCTAATTTTTGAAGCAACACGGTTTTTCCTGTTCTGGGTGGTGCTACAATCAATCCCCTTTGTCCCTTGCCAATTGGGGTAAGCATATCCATAACCCGCATGGACATCTCCTTTGGCTCTCTTTCTAAGTTTATCTTTTCCAGAGGATAAAGTGGGGTCAGATTATCAAACAGTATCCTTTGAGAAGCAATGATAGGCTCATCATAATTTACAGCCTCAACCCTGAGCAAGGCAAAAAATTTCTCACTTTCCTTTGGGGAACGAATCTGACCAGAAACAGTATCCCCGGTATGAAGGCTGAATTTTCTAATCTGTGATGGGGAAACATAGATATCATCTGCACTTGGAAGGTAGTTATAGCTTGGAGACCGCAGAAAGCCATAGCCATCAAGCAATACCTCTAAAACCCCTTGTCCAAAAAGTTGTCCCTGTGCCTCAGCTTGAGCCTGCAGGATAGCAAAGATAAGTTCCTGCTTTTTCATCCCACTTGCCCCTTCAATCTTCACCTCATGGGCAAGCTCAATCAATTCTGAAATAGTCTTATCTTGAAGTTCTTTAACATCTAATCTTTCATATCCATCTATCATCTTTTTTTCATCTCCTATTTTAATATTGCTGTCCATCTCCTGGCAGCTATGTTTAATATACTCAAGCTTGCGTTGATTATCCACACATGCTCTATCATCTACTCGCCCTGATAAGATACACAACCCCATTTCCGCCATGGTTCATAGGCATGGCATCACAGATAAAATCCTCTCCATCTATGACCATTAGCTGTCCAATCACAGGAGTCCCCTGCATCAAAGGAATGCCTGCAAGCACATCTGTAATGAGTTTGCCGTGTATCTTTTTGCCCCGACCAATAATAATTATATCTGAAAACGCTGGATTGGTGTATTCAATGTAACCCTTTTCATCTGTAATAATTACAGTATAAGAAAATCCATCAAACAATCTCTTCCATTCCAATTCACGCATCAAAGGATGGTCTTCCCATAGGCAAATAAGATCCGATTTACTTAAGGTTGCTACTAACCTTCCTTGTTGATCCAAAGCAGGAATTGTCTTTACCTTTTTGAAGTTTTGAAGCAGATTTTGCAACGCATGATAATCCTTTTGGGTATCAACAGGAATTAAATGCTCTGAAATTACTTTTTTCATGGGGACATTTAATTCAGATATGGTACTTGATCTTGCAGTCAAGGTATCCTTCAAAAGAATACCTATTATCTTTTTCTTCTCCATGACAGGAATTGCTCGAATGGGATATCGATAAAAAAAACCTAAGATATCTGATTTAGTGATATTTGATTTAGCTGCACTCTCTTTCTTCCCGCTTTCTCTCACAAGGCTATAACTCCTACAATAAGAAAGAGTTGGGTTAGACCTGATCCCAAATCTTCTGCTAAGGGTAATGGGTATAAAGGCTGATGGCTAAGGCTGATAACTGATGGCTGATAGCTGATGTTTGATACTAATAAGAGTATAGCATAAAAAAATAAGATGTCAAGCACTTTTTTTGCATATCAAACATTTTTTTGTTCCATCTGCTCTCCTCCCCCGAAAATTCTAATTGCATTTAATGATAATTCATGGTATCATTAATGGTAACTATTCAGGTAGGCACAGAGGGCACAGAGTACCAAAGGCACAAAGTAGGAAAAAACTTTTGAAACGATTCTGCTTTGCTTTGTGCCTAAGTAGTTACAGTTACATAACACAAGGGAGAAAGATTATGGATATTTTGCAGGGATTAAACCCTCAACAGAGGGATGCTGTAACACACATCAATGGACCGATTCTGGTCTTAGCTGGTGCTGGGTCAGGCAAAACAAGGGTGATTATTTATCGTATTGCACATCTCTTAAGCCAGGGCATATCACCTAAACACATACTCGCCGTTACCTTTACCAATAAAGCGGCTGCGGAAATGAAAAAAAGGATAGAACAATTTAATGAAACAATGGATATTAATGGCTTATGGATAAATACATTCCATTCTGCCTCCTTAAGAATTTTAAGGGCTCACTATCCTAAAAAAAACTTTACCATTTATGATGAATCAGATAAGTCTACTGTGGTCAAGGCTGTTTTGAAAGAAACAAATTATGATGTAAAACCAAACTCTGTGGGCTCATTTATCAGTCAGTGCAAGAATAAAATGCAGACACCAAGTAACCATAAACCTATCAATTTCTGGGAAGAAAGAATGTTGAATTGCTATAAACTCTATCAGGAACAATTGGAAAAGCATAATGGGCTTGATTTTGATGACATTATTATGAAAACCATCCACTTATTTCAGGAATCACCTCAAGTTTTAAGCCATTATCAAACCAGATTCAATTATCTCATGGTGGATGAATATCAGGATACAAACTATTCTCAGTATCTGTTAATTCGAATGCTGGCTGAAAAGCATCACAATATATGCGTGGTTGGAGATGATGATCAGTCGATTTATGGTTTTCGTGGTGCAGATATCAGCAATATCCTGAATTTTGAAAAAGATTATCCGTCTATCAAAACCGTTCGACTTGAACAAAACTATCGTTCAACCAAACCCATCCTTGATACAGCCAATCGAGTCATTGAATTCAATCGTAATCGCAAGGGCAAGCAACTCTGGACAGAAAAGACAGTAGGTGCAAAGGTAGAATTTCGCTTGCTTCGCAATGAACACGATGAAGCAAATTTTGTAGTAAGGACAATCTCTGAGGCAATGAGCAGAGAAAACAGGAAACTCATCGATTTTGTCGTGCTTTATCGGGTTAATGCCCAATCAAGGGTGTTGGAGGATGCCTTCAGGATGGCTAATATTCCCTACACCATTGTTGGTGGGATGAGCTTTTATAGTCGCAAGGAGATAAAGGATATTCTGTCATATCTGAAGATTATTGTTAATCCTCTGGACGCTGTTGCCTTAAAAAGGATTGTAAATGTGCCCTCAAGAAAGATTGGTGCCAGCCTTGTTGAGAAATTAGAAAAATATGCTACTATCAATAATCTTCATTTGTTTGAGGCAATGGAGAAGGCAGAATTGATTGACACACTGTCTGATACACAAGTAAAGGCTGTGGAAAGATTTATAAAACTAATAAAGAAATTTATGGCTATCAAGGATACGATGTCTATCTCTAAGTTATTAAACATGCTCCTATTAGATTCCGGGTATCTGGAAAGCCTTAAGCAAGAAAAAACAGAGGAAGACAAGGATAGGATAGAAAATATAAAGGAATTAGTAAATGTTGCTGTAGAATTTGAAAGCAAGGAGCAGGGTATTGGGCTGGAGGATTTTCTGGGAAGTATCTCTCTGGTAGCAAATATTGATTTGTGGGATGATAGCTCTTGTGTTACCCTGATGACTCTCCACAATGTTAAAGGGCTGGAGTTTCCTTATGTCTTTTTGACCGGGATGGAAGAAGGATTGTTCCCACACATAAATTCATTGAATAGTGATAATATTGAAGAAGAACGCAGACTCTGTTATGTGGGGATGACCAGAGCAAAGGAAAAGCTGCTTATGACCGCTGCCTCATCCAGAAAACTCTACGGCTATGGTACGGGTATGCCTTCATGTTTTATATTGGAGGCAGGGATAAGGTAGGGGGAGATATGGAGATTAATCGGTAGGACAGGCATTCTTGCCTGTCATCTGCAACAGGACAGGCAGAAATGCCTGTCCTACCGACAATTCTGTTGATAATCGACACCATCTCCTCTATTCCCTTATTCCCTTTTGAACATAAGTTTTGCCATAATGAGAATTGCTGTCAAGTTACAGATTTTTGTTGCAAATTCAGTTCATTTGAGTTATAATAACAAGATGAAGATACAAGATCTAATCCATGTCCCTTCAATTAAAACCGTTATTCAGCTTGTCTGTGCAGAGGATACAGATCAGCAGCAATTAATGGAGACGCTTAATACCTTTGTCATCACTGAAGAGACAAGCCATAGCCTGAAGGTAGTGCTACAATCCATACTTGAGGGTAATGGATGCGGCATGTTTCTTCAGGGGCATTATGGGACGGGTAAGTCCCATTTTCTGTCATTTCTTTCAATCCTTCTTGAATATGATTGGGCCTGGGATGAGGTTGATGAGGTGTGTTTTGAGGGTGTCAGGCAATTGCGAGAGAAGAAATATCTGGTGACGAAGATACCACTTCAACACTATTCTGCGGCACATACACTAGAGGATATTGTCTTTGGCGGGGTGGAAAGGCAGTTTAATAGGGCAAAGTCGCAACATCGCAAAGAGGAACAGAGGGTGCTTATTGCCAGAGCAAGTAAGCTGCTTGATAACTTTAACCATTATATTTTACCCAGACATTCTGATTTTTTGGTTTCATTCGGGCTAAGAGATGACCAGTGGCAGGAGATGACTTGCCAGAATCCGGATAAATCCTGCCAAATAGTCCTCAAATACCTTGAGGCAATGGAAACATCTCCCCTTCGTCTTGAGTATAATCGGGATGATGCCTTCAAGAAAATAGAACAATATCGGAAGGATTATGGCTATGATGGGCTTGTTTTAATACTGGATGAATTATCGGAATTTTTAAGGGCTAAGTCTACCCCCTGTTGGTTTTAATGAGGATGTTAGATTCCTTCAGCACCTTGGAGAGGAGGCAGCAAGAAAACCATTATGGATAATTGCTTCATTGCAGGAGCAGATAGAAGAAACCGGACATATTCAGCAAAATCTTTTTAACCGCATCAAAGATCGTTATCCAAAAAGACTGACGATCTCTTCACACCATATTACAGACCTCATCAGCCGCAGGTTAATCATTAAAAAAACAGGGGCAATGGAACAACTCCAATCCATTTATAAACAATTAAGGGATGTCTTTTCATATCTGGAAATATCTTTTGAGAGGTTTGCAGAGATATATCCGGTGCATCCTTATACAATGAAGATGTTGGAAGGATTGATGAGGCTTTTTTCCCAGCATCGGGGTGTTGTGGATTATATTCATTACCAGATTATGGGTGACCAGTCCAGGAAGATACAGGGGATATTGGACCATGATGCCAAATATCTTCTCTCGCCAGATACTATTTTTGACCACTTCAGCCTTCGAATTCGGGAGATGGTGGAAACGCAGAGCTACTACAATATTGTCTACAGATATTTTGAGCAGCATATTCCAGAGATATTTGAGGATACCTCACACCGGGAACTTTCCATGCGATTGATAAAAATTCTTATCCTGACCGAAATATCTCCGCTCGAAAATCGGCATACCCTGCGTGAACTGGCTGACATGCTTCTGCATCGGGTAAGTGGGATTGAGAGCAGCATTAACTATGATTTTTTGAAAGAGGTAATTCTTGACAAGTTATTACAAGAGGCATCCTATATCAAATCAGAGCCAGCAAAAACCTCACTTGATACGGTTTATTTTCTTGACCTTGAGGCAAATGTTGCTCAAATAATTGCCCAAGAGATAAAGGCAATCCTGAAGGATATGGACAGGAGCACTGTTTTATCTGAGGTATTAAATCTCATAAATCCTGTCTATCTTCCTCTGGCAGATATGATGAGGGTCAGGGTTTATAAGACACTTATTCAATGGCAAAATACTTCACGGGAGGGCAGGGTTCTCCTGAGGGACCTCAGGGGGGTAAGCCTTCAGGAGATACAAAGGCTGTATGGTGAAATTTTGACCACAGAGGTTGATTTTTGCCTTTTGATGGGAATGCCGGAGGATGTAACCAAGCAGCAGGAGTATATCAAGCAGCTACTTGAGTTTGACCATGGGGATCGGCATACAAAATGCACGATTGTCTGGCTTCCAGCCCCGATTGTTGATATGGACAGGATTTTTGTGATGTATGCCCACCTGATGTTAAGGAAACAGATTGCAGCCAATCCTGAGGCAAAGGAGATGCTCAATATCTTAAATGAGATGCTGGAAAAGGAAACTGCTCTGGTAAAAGAATTAGTGATTAACGCCTATTTTAATGGAACAATCTTTAGTATAGAAAAGACACTTGAGGTTAATTTTCATCAGATGGGTTACCTGCCCTTTGAAAAGATGCTGAGTACAGTGCTAAATGATGTCTTATCTGTGGTTTATCCAAGACATCGAGAGATAATGCCTTATATAGAATCCATATCCAGACATATGGTGGAAACCTTGTGGGATAAATTTATTGCACTAGGGAAAATAACCCTTAAAGAGGCAAGGGATAAGGGTGTGTATAATCCCATTGAAGGGGTACTGATGCCCATGGGAATGGTTAAACGCTCAGGGAATTATTTCAGCCTATCCATAGAGTCGGACAAAAATGAGCTTTTGAGCAGCTATCTTTCATATATTCTGCCTGATAATCCCATACCTGTCTCTGATATTTATCTTAAGATACGCAAGGGGATCTGGGGATTAACAAGACACTCATTTTATCTTTTAACCTCCATACTCCTTCAATCTGGTTATCTTACCCCATACAAAGATGGTAGAGTAGTGAATTTTTCTTCAAGCTCTAAACTCTATACCGATGGGATAGGAGAGCTTGGTGAGGGTAAACTGATTGAGGCACAATATCAATCAATCCTGAAGGATGCCTCCTTTATCTGGAGCGCCAGTCCAATAGAGCCATTCAACCTTAGCCTGCAAAAGGGGCTATGGGATATGGTCATCAAGTTTAAGCATTCAGCAGAAAAAGATTGTCAAGAAATTTTGGGATTAATCCAGAGGTATAGCGATTATGCCTCCTTTGGTCGCATACCACTAAGGGATATAGAGGAAAAGAACAGGTTCATCATACAGTTTTGTGATGAGATAAAGACAAGCTATGATTCAAAGCAGGGGTTGGAAAGGGTCTTGAAGTTTATTCAGGAAAATCCGCAGGTAGGGGCGGTATTTTCTGAGGTTTCATGGGTATCGAAGTTTCTTCTGGCAGAGGTTGAAGAATACACTCGGATCTTCAGTTATCTCACACATCCCCGTATGTTTATCCCCGCATCGATCAGTCAACTGAAAGTGGAACATCAACGACTCTTAGATGGGTTATTGAATATAGGGAATGTGATACTTAAGGGAGAGTTTGAAGGGTATAAAAGAAATTTTTATGTATTTTACGAAGGCTATCAGTCTACATACATAGCAGCTCATCAGGAGTTTTATGGGGATGAATACTTTCAGCGTATAAGCGGGATTCGTCAGACTATTGAGTATGGATTATTGGAAAGATTATCCACGCTTTCCCTGATAGTAGTCAAAAACGACCTTGTCAGGGTTGAGCAATTGCTTCGCGAGTCTCCAAGTATCTGTCGAAGGAATTTGAGGGGAGAGATTGGGTTTAGTCCGCAATGCAGTTGTGGATACAAGTTAGGGGATACAGTCTCTGGACCTGGAATCGAAGAGATAATGAATATCCTTGTCTCTGGAATAGGGGAATATATTTGTGGTCTTCAATCCGGGAAGGCAAGGGAGAAATTAGAGATATATATGCGGCATTTGAGTGAGCTTTCAATGTTGGAAGAATGCAAGGTATTTGTTGACAGGCGATATGATGGCACAAATAAGTAAGGCATTGATGGGACAGGTACTTGTTGTGGAAAGGGATATTAATGAACTTTTCCTGCGGCTTGAGGGGAGAAGGTTTTCTAAGCATGATCTGCTTGATATTATCAATGAATGGCTGGAGGCAAAGGAGGCAGCACCTGCCAGAGGTGTTGCCTCTCTATCCGATGATGTGTATATCCATATTAAGCCACGACACCAGAATCAGGGGACAGGGCTTGATGATTACCTACCTGTCAGAGATGTGATTGCTGAAGATGAGGAAAGATTCAAGGAGGCATTCTGGATTACTTATTGCCTTGCCCAGCATGATGAAGTAAGCGAAAGTATGGTTTTGAGGGGACACTATCATATAGACATGCAGGGGATTAATCGATTGATTGAACATGGGAAGCGATTGCTTGAGGCTAACGGTCATTATCCAGCATCAATAGAGGCACAACTCAAATCCTCAATACGGGATGAGATACTGGATGAATTGAAGATAAATACCCTTTCCTTGCAGGAGCTTTGTGAATTTATCCGAAATGAGCATGTGTTTGAGTTTGTCTCAAGACAGGCGGGGTGTTGTCTTTTGAAACAGATGATGGCAGGTGCCAGGGATGCTGCCTCAAAGGGGATTGTCTGCCCAGAGTATACCCAAAGAATGAAAGAACCCCAGAAATGGCCTCATTTTGATCTGATGAATGATTTTTGCCATATCCTCTCTATACTGAACACATCTCATGTGTCAAAGGTGTTGCCTCAGACAGGGGATATTGTTGCTGAGTATACGGATAATATTTCCAAAATAAACTTTATGCTTGAACGATTACTTTCCCTGAATCTCAGGCAGGAATTCTTGCCTCGGACACTTGTGGATGAGCTTTCCTCTGAGGTTGAGGAAAGGATTGAGGGATATATGGATAAATTCAGACAAAAAGTCATTCCATTCAAGACAACTGCTGACTTTATTCCACAAATTTATCAGATTTATCGGACTAAATATCCCTGTAGTAATGCATACATTATTATTCTGGATGGAATGAGATGGGATCTCTGGACATATCTCCTGCCCCATCTTGAGTCATCATTTCCACAGCACAAGTTAGTCGAGGTTATCTCTCTTCTCGCTCTTGAACCAACCACAACCCAGGTAAACAGAAGGGCAATACTTGGGACAGATAGAGGTGCTACCATGGAAGAGCCATTTGGCAAAATATTAGATGAGGAGTTTTCCATGATTGTTGCTGCGGACAGGATTTATCATCAGGATGAACTGATTGATTTTATCTCTTCTACTGTAAGGCTGAAGGTAATTAACTTCAATCTAATTGATAGCAGAATTCATCATGCAACAGAAGACTTGTATCATCTTTATCAGGGAATAGAATTGGATCTAAAGGGCAATGTTGTCCCATTTTTGAAACGGTTTCAGCCAGATAGTCTGATATTTATCCTTTCCGACCATGGTTTCCGCTACTTGAGAAAATCCCATCAACCATACACCCATGGGGGTGGTACACCGTTTGAACGGGTGGTGCCATGTGGGGTCTGGGTAATGGAATAGTGTGCAGTTTTCACGGGGGCACGAAGATTGTCCTTCTTGCGGCTGTCATTTAGAGGGTGTGAACAGTTACGAAATATACTCAAGTGGGGCACAAATTGCGATTTTTCTCAAGTGAGAATTAATCAAGGAGAGCAAGGCGTGAAGGTGAGCAATAGTGTACTATTGCTCACCTGAACAACGCAGCTATCGTTGATTAAGACCAGCAAAAAACGCAATTTATGCCCCACTTGAGTATAGTATACAATTCAGCCCAAATAGGACGGAAAAGGGTTGCGTCCCCTCTGTTCCCCGTGGTAACTGAGTAGCACAACCCCGATTCCTTAAAAAGCCATCTTTGTTGCCAAAGATGCGGTTTTAGTCTTTACCCCATTCTTATCGATAATCCCCCGATAGATATAGGATAGAATTACATTATCATTCAACCCATAGATTATCTCCTGAGTGGTTACACTGTTTTTAGCATTAAGATTAAACAAATTGTCTCCTTTTTCTCTTACTTGATCATAAGAAAAGGAAACACCTATATTTTTTTTAGTTATTCGAGAGATAAGCTCGCTATTTACCTTCAATCCACCATGTACCCTTGGCTCACCTTCCTTAAAGTTTTCCATGGAAAACTCCATATTAATAGCCTTGAGTATCCCTAATGAGGTTTCTCCATACCATCCGCTTGATTTTTTGGCAGAAGAGAGGGACGAAGTGCCCGGTCTCATCACCTCATAGAGGGAATTAAAAACACCCGGAACAAATTTTTCACCTAAATTTCTCATCTCAATCTTATATCCAAGATTAGCATCTATCCAGCCAATATGTTTTTCGCCCCCTAAACCATAAGCCATTCCATGTCCAAAGTCCTGTATTTTAGCCGTATCCGCATAAACTTTCAGCAGGTTTCCAAAGATAGGCATGCCAAGGTCAACGCCATAAACTGTAAGGGAATCCTTGTTTCCCTGTTGAGGTTCAGTATCAGTTACACCGCTTAATCCAAGATCAATCCTGCTCAAGATAGGAATATCTATCTTGAGCATCTTTAATGGCTTACAGTAAACCCTACCGCCAAAAAGTCTGGGGTCAGTTATATTATTAACCACGGTTTCCACACCACTATTTTTCAGGTTCACATCGATTTCAGAACCAAGTATATTTTTACTGGTATCAGTGCCTTGATTGGAGTAATGGTTAAGAATAAATCCATGTCCAAGAATAGCCCTGTCTAATGTCCCCAAACGGGCATAAAGAGGCTTGTCCCCCTTTTCAGCCCAGCGAACATAACGGATAATATTGCCGGCATCATCATAATCTTTCTTTCTGAAACCATCTTCATTCCACCGTGCAAGTATATTCAAACCAATGCCAAGTTTGCCAAGACTGATGTCAGGCTGAAAAATAATCTCACTATAGCTTTTACCATCAATCATTCTTGAGCCTACTAATCCGCCACAGGTTATGCCCTTTTTACCTTTTTTATCTGGTTTTTCTTCAGTAACTGCCGGTGACTCTTCTACCTCTGCTTTTTTAACCTCTTCTTTTTTGGCTGGTTCCACCTCTTCCTGCCATTGTTTTTCAAATTCCTTTTGCTGCTCAGGGGTAACAAAGGTAGGTATTGATATATCTCCAACTGGTGTAATATTAGAGATTTGACCCTTTGAAGCCATGTATTTTTGATTGCCGCTCAGGTTTTCCAGCCAGACATTTCCATCTTCTACAAAGACTGAAGATGAGTCATCATCCATAACAAAATTGCTCCATTTAGTGCCTCTAACACCAGCTATGGTTGTAGGTGTAACAACCTCAAAACTTGAATCTTTGTCTAATTTTTTAATCTCAGTGCGAATCTTACCTATCCAGAGTTTAACCTTAGAAGCAAACCCATTTTGTCCTTCAATTTGTTTCTTCAATTCCAGAATATCCATGATAGAATCCAAGCCCATAACCATAGAAGAACCTTCACCAAGATCAAGGTATGCTCGACTTTTTTCAAAGGTTCTTATGCGTTGATTGGATTTAAGTTTCATCCCAACCTCTGCTTTTTTCCATTTTACCTCACCAATATTTTGCACCTCTACCCGTCCAGACACCTTAGTCAGGATAATTTCTTGTTCCTGAGTAGTGGTGGTGGTTGCACTTGCATGGATAGGGATAAGAAGTACGCAAAAGACCCCTATCAAATAGATTAGCCTACCTACACCTGCCTTTTTCATCTCTCCTACCTCCTCGTATAAAATATGTGCCATTATATGACACATTGTTCCATTGCCTTTATTTTGTAAGCTTCTTTATCCTTCCCTCTGCTTTTTTAGCATACGAATTGTCTGCAAAGTTCTTAAGAATTAATTGATAAATCTCAATTGCCTTGTCTAAACTATTTAGATTATCTTCCTGCAGTTGACCAGCACGATAAAGCATTTCAGGTGTGCGAGAATCCTTTGGATATTGTTGATAAAGCTGAGAATAGCTATTTGCAGCCTGTTCATAATCACTTATCTTTTCATAGCATTCTCCTATGGTAATAAGAACTAATGGGGCTATGGAGCTTTGAGGATATTCCTTAACTATTCTGTTGTATGCCTCAATAACCTGCTCATATCGCTTAAGTTGTTCAAATAACCTGCCCAATTCAAATAGTGCCACAGGGGACTGCTCACTCTTGGGATATGCAGCAATGATTGTCTCATAAGATTTAATGGCTTTATTAGCATTCTTTAATTTGTTAGCCCAAATTCTGGCACTTTCCAATAGATATTTCGGGGCATTGGTATTATCTGGAAACTTTGCAACACCATCTTGATAAAAAGAAACTGCATTCTGGTAATCCTTAATTGTATCAAATATCCTTCCAATCTCAAAATATACCTGAGCAATTTGAGGTTGATTTGGATACAACTGAATGGTTTTCACATAAGTAGCGATAGCCAGATACTCCTGATTTTTCATCCGGAGGAGATTTTGAACCTTTACTTGATACGCATCAAAGACTATTGGATAACACCTTAAAAACTCATCCAATTCATGGTCAATGTAGGGATAAAGCGATGTATTTACAATTGTAAAAAGCTGTTTGATATAATTAAACCATTTTTCTTCCCTTTTCCTACTCTCACCCTCACACGAAAGGGAGAGCAGCTTTTGAGAAAATTTCTTAGTAATCTTTTTCGCCTTTTCCATATCTCTGATTTTGCCCTTTGCCTTAGAAACAAATGTTCCGGTAGTCCAAATACAGATCAGTTTGGCATAGACTGCTGCTGCTTCATTGTATTTTTTTCCATCTTCATATAATTGACCCACAGCAAATTGAATCTCATCACTATTTTCTGACCCAAGATAATTTGCCACATATCTCTCCAATTCCATGATAGTGTAGGCATTTATCTCTTTTAATTTCATGGAATTGAGTCTTTTCGCATAATCTAATTGTTTTTGATTCTGCTCCTTTTTAATCTCTTCAGGCACGATACCCTTCATTAACTGGTTTAACCTTTCAGTTAATTGATTATTCAAAGCAGTTGATTCTGCCTTTATTTTTGCCATTTCTATGGAAGATTGTTGGACAGCATCCTTTTCTTTATTCAGGTTTTCTTTTAAGGCAGCTGTTTGCACCTCATCTGTCTTATATTTTTCAAGAGTCGCACTTATTTCTTTAAGCTGGTTTCCAATTGTAGTCATCTGTCCTTCGACTTTAACTATGGTATTCTCCTTTTCTTTTAATGTTGCTGTTAGTCCATCTATCTCCTTTTGTAGTTTTCCCTGCTGAGCTTGTAAATCTTTCTGTTGAATTGCAGATTGTTCCTTCTCGCTGCTAAGCCTTGTATTAAGGGTGCCAATCTCGGCATTTTTATCTTTTACTACCTGCATCTTTTCCTTTAACTGTGCCTGTAGATTTATGCCTTCATCCATTGCATCTGCAAGTTGTTTCTTGATTCCATCTATTTCTTTTTTTGCATCCTGCTGAATTTTAGCTTTTTCGTCTTCTTTTTGGTTAATAGATATTGTTAATTGCTTAATATTTTCAGCATTTTTATCTCGTTCTATCACACAAGCATTATATTCCTTTGATAAAGCATCCTTCTGATCACTTATTCTTTTTAGTTTAATCTGAGATAGATTAAGCTCTGCCTGCAATTCATCAACGCCCTTTTCCTCCTCTGCCCCTACCCATGAGGATGATAATATGCCAACAAACATAATCAATACCAATAATCTGACCTTAATCATAATTGTACCCCCTGAAATATTATTCACTCAAACTCAATGAATATTATATCATAAAGCATAGGGATTTGTCAACAATTTGTTTTGTGTTATCTAGGGAAGAAATTGGCAGCCAAATTACAATTGTTGTCCCAACACCAACCCTGCTCTTTACCTCTATTTTCCCCTGATGGGCATCGATAATTTTCTTGCAGATAGCTAATCCTAACCCTGTTCCCTTGGTTTTAGTCGTATAAAAAGGGTCAAAAATCTTCTCTATTATCTCCTCTGAGATTCCATATCCTGTATCCTCAAAGGTCAGTTGAATAAATTCCTTTTCAATTATTTGCAGCCTACAAGTATTGATTTGTATTTTTCCTTTACCCTGCATGGCTTCGGAGGCATTTTTAGTCAAATTTATAAAAACCTGCTTCAATTTCTCTGTGTCAACCTTTACCTGTGGAAGGTCATCCCCTAACTCTTTTACTACTTCTATGTTTGAAAAAATCTCGTGAGGAATTTCTGCTAAGAATTCCTCAATAAGAGCATTTATACCCACTGTCTTTAAGTTGAGTGAAGGAGGTTTTGAAAGATTTAACAGATTGTCCACATAAGCCTCTACCCTATCAACAGCCCTATCTATTCGTGAAATGCCCTCATCTGTAGGGAAGGGTTCCAAACCTGCCTCTCTTCCGGCTGACAATGTCTTTCTCAGTAGATAGAGTCCACTCTTGATTACAGCCAATGGATTTCTAATTTCATGTGCCACTTCAGAGGCAAGTTGAGACATCATAGTTAATTTTTCGGTCTCTCTCAATTTTTTTTCTATCTCTTTCAAATTGGTAATATCTGTCACCAGCGAAAGACTGCCATTAAAAACACCATTGTTATCAAATAATGGTGTTTGATTAATAAAAGCATGGATTTCATTTTTGGTTTTGGATATAAGGGTTATCTCAAAATTGGTTTTCTTGCCTGATTTAATCTTAGAATATTCATTCCAAAAGGTTTCAATCTCCCTCGCATCTATTAAATTAAAGACAGGCTTACCCAATAACTCAAATTCTTGATAGTCTAAAATTTCAGCAATCCTTTGATTGGTAAGAACAATGTTATTATTTAAGTCAAGGGCAAACAATCCTTGACCCATTGACTCCATTAATCCCTCGTAAATCCGTTCTTTTTTCTGTTCCAGAAATTGGCTTTTTTGTTTTGATGACAGGGCATTCAGGATTGCATTGGGAAGAATATCACCGGAAATCTCATCTTTTGCAAGAAAATTGACTACACCAAGTTTTAACGCACCGGTAAGAAGCCGTTCATCCTTCAAGCCGGTAAGAATAATAGTCGGGATGTCTGGAAATCTTTCATGCTGCAAAAATTCTAAGGCATTTGTATCTGGTAGGTTATAGTCAAGCACAAGGCAGTCGAAACTCCCGGCAGAGAATTTTTCCAGAGCCTCTGCCCCTGTAGTTGCCACCTCAAGCTCTAAGCCCTCTGTAGCCTTACTGAGAATCCTTCTGATGATAAATACATCGTCTGGATTGTCTTCTACGAGTAAAATTTTCTTGCTTTCTGGCAGAATGCAAATTTTTATAAATTCACAGAATAATGCTTCAAATTTCCAAAAATCTGCGTTCAGCCACATTCAAATAAGAGATTTGTCCTTCGATTTTCCTCTGTGTCTCCGTGTCTCCGTGGTGAGTTGTTATGTGTTTAT
>Ga0210049_1001689_pt1 | contig 20852 bp, 21 predicted proteins | sample CryGeyCG2014_300_2_FD_183964 | JGI IMG/M metagenome (GOLD analysis project Ga0210049, IMG submission 183964) | Groundwater microbial communities from aquifer - Crystal Geyser CG06_land_8/20/14_3.00 (SPAdes) (version 2) | ecosystem: Environmental > Aquatic > Deep subsurface > Groundwater | place... | reverse complement strand
TGAATATATTAAATCAAATGCTCGAAACACTTACCATTGCAATTTCAACGAAGAATCCATGAATTTAAGCTTCTCAACATCTTTCCAATAGCCTCTCTCTTATTTTTTCAAAGAATTTGCCGCCAAAAGAAAAACTTAAAATTGTCATCGGTGCGGCTCACTTCGACTTCGCTCAGTACAGGCCGCCGCCTTTCCGAATTTTCACGGGTCTTCGCCTCGCCGAAGTGGCTTCGGCCACGCAGACGGGGGGAATTCCTCGCCCAGCTCTTTTTGCGAAAAGGGCTGGGCGAAATGCGTTCGGACTAATTCAAGAATACAGCACAAAATTGATTGCATACACCAGCCGCGAATGATAAAATCGCGGTAGAGGGCGTTTATGCTTGGGACTAAATAAGGCCGCGGTAGCTCAGTGGTAGAGCGCAGCTCTGAAGAGGCTGGCGTCGGGGGTTCAATTCCCTCCCGCGGCACAAAGACAAATTAGATAATACCTTCCGATGAAATTTTTTAACGTCAACATCACTTCCAGAGAGTTTAAGATGAACAGGGTTGTGAAATTCTTCATACTTTCTGATTACATCTTCTGGAGCGGATGGGGAATAGTGAGTCCGGTGTTTGCTGTTTTTATCCTCCAGAAAATAGGGGAGGCTAACGTGTTTACGGTCGGCGCCGCGGCCGCAATTTATTACATTAGTAAAGCCTTGTCGGAAGTTCCGATCTCGGTTTATTTGGATAAACACGATGGGGAGAAGGATGATTTTTACGCTTTAGTTCTGGGGCTTTTAATCGGGGGATGCGTTTCGCTGGCATTTTTAGCAGTGAGGAGCATTACAGGGCTTTTCTTGGTTATGGTTGTCCAAGGGATCGCTTTCGCCCTTTATTCCTCCTCATGGCCTACGATGTTCTCCCGCCATTTGGACAAGGATCACTACGCCCTTGAATGGACGCTCGATCACTTTGGTATTGATGTGCTTTCGGCTGTGGCGGCCTTCTTAGGTGGCGGTATAACTCTCATTTTTGGTTTTAATTTTGTCTTCATAGTCGCGGCTATATTAGCCTTTATCGCCGCTGCTGTCCTATTTTTCGTGCCGGACTTGATATTGCCGAAAGATACGTTGAGACAGCCGATATTAAAAGATCACACCGGCCCCATAATCGGAAGGTAGGAACTGGCTGTATAAATTAAACAAATTGACCGTCTGCGTTTGGCTGGCGTAAGCTTAAGCTTGGATGGTGTCTATGGTGTAATGGTTAGCACTAGAGCCTGTGGACATTTCGGAATCCTGTGACTTGACGCGTTGTGCGGTTGGTTAGAAAATTAAGTATGCCTGTTGTGAGGTGTAAGTTATGTAATCGGCGGTTTTATGCGAAGCCGAGCTGGATCAAGAGTGGAGGGGGTAAATATTGCTCCAGAAAATGCCAGTACGCCTCGTACAGGAAGGGTAGAGTAGTAAGCTGTTTTATATGTGGCAAGAGGGTTTATAAATCACCGCGGTATCTGAAGAGAGCAACAAAGCATTTCTGCAGCAAGTCTTGTCAAACAAAATGGAGGAACACGATTTTCATCGGTTCGAAACACGCGAACTGGAAAGAAGGTCGCTATGCTTATAGAAGTGTTCTAAGTCGGCATAAGATTCCACGGCTATGTAAACTTTGTAAAACAAAGGATAGTAGGATTTTAGCTGTCCATCATATAGATATGGATCACAGTAATAATCGGCTAAGTAATCTCGTTTGGCTGTGCCATAATTGCCATTTTCTTGTTCATCATTATGATATAGAAAGGAAGAAGATTATGGTGCCCGTAGCTTAATGGTAAAGCTCCGCCCTGTGGAGGTGGCTACGTGGGTTCAATTCCCATCGGGCACCCAAGATTTTATCGGACAGACTGTGCGGCCCTTTAAATGGCTATTCGGTTCGAATCCCGTTAGACATCCCAAATAAGTCCTATATCGAACCCCACGATAATTTCGGAATCGCCGTCTTAGGCGACTTGACAAAAGCGCCGTTATGGGCATATACTCATAATAGTGATGGCGCAAAATAAAGGTCGGCGTCATCCATTAAGTAATTCTTTAAAATAAAGATATGCCAAGATTTAACGGAACAGGTCCTCAGGGTTTCGGTCCCGGCACTGGCTGGGGCATGGGTCCTTGCGGAATGGGCATGGGATGGCGGAGAGGATTCGGTCGTGGATTTGGTAGGTTCTGGAAGTTCGGTTCTCAAATACCCAAAAAGGATGAAAGAGGGATGTTAGAGGAAGAAGCCGGATTTTTAGAGGATAATATGAAAGACCTTGAAGAAGAACTGAAAGCAATCAAGGCGCGCCTTGCCGAGCTCCGGTAATAATGCGATATCAAAAGGCCGATTCACCAGATCGGCCTTTTCGATTATAATACTTCAATAATTATGGCACGACCGTTTAAACCGCGCTGCGTTGATTTCGACCCAAGCGTGACCTATTTTAAACCAAGAGCAATGCCCCTTTCTAAACTGAAAGAGATAGTTCTCCATACCGATGAACTTGAAGCGCTGCGGCTTTGCGATTTAAAAAATCTTGATCAGATCGATGCGGCTAAAAAACTTAAGGTATCAAGAAGTACCCTCCAGCGGATTTTGTCGTCTGCGAGAAGAAAAGTCAGCGAGGCGCTCATCAAAGGGAAAGCGATAAAGATAGAAAAAGGGAGATAGTCGAATGGAGCTATTCTAATGTCGTCCACGATTTGACCCAAACTTCATGGATTTCTCGCGCGATGAACTGGCCCGCCTTCGCGGTGCCGTAGCCCGCTATGGCGAGGCGGAGGCCCGCGGGGGTATATTCTCGTTCTATAAACCGAAGGGGCCGACTTCACACGCCTTCTTAAATCAAATACGCAGGCTTATCGGCGTTCAACACATCGGCCACGCCGGCACGCTCGATCCGTTAGCTTCGGGTGTTTTAGTGGTGGGCATCGGCGCGGAATCCACTAAGCGGCTTTCTGATATAGTGGAGAAAGAAAAAGAATATATCGCGAAAATAAAATTCGGTTATGAAAGTTCGACCGATGACGAGGAAGGGGAAAAGAAAGAAATAAACCCTTTACTAAAACCCTCTCGAGCGGAGATCGAAGAAACGTTTCTCAAGTTCATCGGTAACATTAAACAAGTGCCACCCGCGTTTAGCGCTGCTAAAGTCCGCGGCGAGAGAGCCCACAGACGCGCTCGTCGCGGCGAAAAATTCAATGTCGGTGCGCATTCGGTTGAGATAAAGGAAATAAAAATTATCGATTACAACTTTCCGTTTTTGACGCTCTCCGTTACTACCGGCCCGGGAGTTTACATCCGTTCGCTCGCGCGCGATCTGGGGCGCGAACTGAAAACCGGCGCATACCTTGCCGAGTTGGAGCGCATAAGAGTAGGCGATTTCACCGCGGATCGGTCAATTCGTCTTTCTTAGTCTTTATTCGTCTTGCGCTTCAGTGGCTTCACTCGCGCGCTTAGCCGCAATGGTCTTATCCTTGATTTCTTTGAGGAGCTTCTTATCCCCCTTCAATTTTAGGCGGACATTATCGAAGCCGACGCCTAGTTTCTCTTCACCCAATGAATAACTCGCGCCGGACTTTGTGACCGCGCCATACTTCACGGCGGCGTTTAAAACATCGCCTTCATAGGAAATGCCCTCGCCATACATAATATCAAATTCCGCTATCTTGAAAGGCGGCGCAACTTTATTCTTCACCACTTTTGCCTTCACGCGGCTCCCCACCACCTCCTCACCTTTTTTTATCTGGGCGATACGGCGGATATCGATCCGTACCGAGGAATAGAATTTCAGGGCGCGGCCGCCGGGTGTTGTCTCTGGGTTACCGAACATTATTCCGATTTTCTCACGAAGCTGGTTTATGAAAATTATCGTGGTCTGGCTCTTCGCGGCCAAAGCTGCGATTTTCCTCAAGGCTTGAGACATCATCCGCGCTTGCAGTCCCATGTGTTGAGCCCCCATCTCGCCTTCTATCTCTACTCGCGGCGTAAGAGCGGCTACGGAATCAATAACTACTATGCTTATCGCGCCCGAACGCACCAGACTTTCTAAAATATTTAGCGCCTGCTCGCCATTGTCCGGCTGGGAGATGATAAGTTCGGCTGTCTTAACCCCTATTTTCTTGGCGTATTCCGGATCGAGCGCATGCTCCGCGTCTATGAATGCCACCTTGCCGCCCTGCTTTTGGGCTTCGGCTATGACATGCAGCGAAAGCGTGGTCTTTCCGGAACTTTCCGGTCCGAAAATCTCGATTATCCTGCCGCGTGGCAGACCGCCAACGCCTAAAGCCAGATCTAGCGAGAACGATCCGGAGGGGATCGTTGCGATATCCACTCTACGTACCTCGCCCAAGCGCATTACGGCTTCCTCGCCGTATTTCTCGCGAAGCGCCGCGAGGAGTGAGTCTAATTCATCCTTCTTTTCTTCTTTCTTTATCTCTTTGATTTTAGGCATTATTGGTTTGTTGGTTGGTAAATTACTTGTTTGGTTAATTTTGTCTCCCGGCCCAAAAATCTTTTGACGTCTAATTCGATAGTGTTTGGCCCTCTGTCTAATAATACGTCTTTTTCAAACGAGCCGTCGTCTGCTGGGTAGACCACTTCGCCGTTTACGGTAAGCCGGTCGCTTGCCTTAATCTTCCCGGTCACGCGAAGAAGGTTGGTGTCGATTGTCGCCGGAATGTTAACTTCGATCTGCGGCGTGCCGATAATGTCGCTGAAGCGGAAAATAAAAATTCCCAGGAGGATTACAATAATAACTATTGCGAATACCAATCCGCGGTTCTTTTTTAATGGTTTCAGAGCGAAGCGATTTACTGGCAGATTGTCTTTCTTGCCGGAGCTGGGCAATTCAGTCGCGGCGCTGTAGCTCTCTAAGAGCACTTCCGGTTCTATTTCAAGCGCCACAGCCATTTTCATGAGATAGCCGCGGATGTACGGCTTGGACGGCAGTCCGCGATATTCTCCCTCCAGTAGCGAGTTCACGAACCGGAGCGGAATATTGGTGGCGACAGCAAGTTTTTCGGCGGTGAGCCCACGCTGGGTGAGTAAATCCTTAAGCAATTCAGAAAGAGTTGTTTTGTCACTCATCGCCGTTCCGTTCCATATATATTTCACGCGGTTTGGCTCCTTCGCCTGGGCCGACCACCCCCCGCGCCTCCATTATATCAAGCAACCGCGCCGCCCGCGCGTAGCCGACTTTTAGGCGCCGCTGCAGGAGAGAGGCCGAGGCTTTCCCGGCGTTTTTTACCACCTCTACCGCCTCATCGTAGAGCTCGTCATCGTCGCCTCCGAACTCGAAAGAACCCGGTTCGCGATCCAGGACCGCCTCCACTTTTTCGCTAAAACCATTGCCGCCTTCCACGGAGTTTTTGCCGTGGATAAAATCAATTACCTTGCTTGTTTCTTCCTCGCTTACGTAGGCGCCCTGAATCCTTTTCGGTTTGGATAAATCGCCCGAGATGAAAAGCATATCACCGCCGCCCAACAGTTTCTCGGCGCCGGCTGCATCAAGAATGGTTCGCGAATCCACCTGGCTTGCGACCTGCAGCGCTATTCGCGCGGTGATATTTGCCTTGATAAGGCCGGTGATTACATTGACCGATGGGCGCTGGGTTGTTACTACAAGATGGATGCCGGTCGCCCGCGCCATCTGCGCGAGGCGCACGATGTAGCTTTCAATCTCGCGGCCGAACGCCGCCATTAAGTCCGCCAACTCGTCGATTACGATAACGAGGTATGGCAGCGGCTCATCCCGATATTTTTCGTTGTAGGATTCAATGTCGCGTTTGCCGGCTTCGAGCAGGGTTTGGTATCGTCGCTCCATTTCCTCAACGCCGAAGCGCAGAGCCGAGATTGCCTTCTTACCCTCGGTTATAACCGGCGCGGCCAGATGCGGAATGCCGTCGTAAATTGAGAGCTCAACCCGCTTGGGGTCAATCAGAATCAATCGCAGGGTTTCAGGAGAGTTTTTGTAGAGAAGCGAGATTAGGAAAGAGTGGATCATCACTGACTTGCCGCTCCCGGTAGCGCCGGCGACCAAAAAGTGCGGCATCTTTGAAAGATTGGCGAATATAGGCTCGCCGGAGACATCACGTCCGATTGGAAAAGTGAGTAGGGCCGAGTTTAAAAATTCGGGATATCCCAAAAGGCTTCCTAGCCGTACGATACTTGCTACCTTATTCGGTATTTCTATCCCGACCAGCGATTTTCCTGGAATCGGAGCCTCAATGCGGATTGGGTGAGCGGCAAGCGCGAGAGACAGATCCTGGTTTAACGCCGTTATGCGGGACAATTTGACGCCTTCGGCGGGTTTCAAGGTGTAGCGGGTCACTTTCGGCCCGATGGTTATCTCACCCATCTCAACCGGTATGCCGAAACTTTCCAGCGTGCGCTTGATAATATTCGCGTTCGCCCTCAAGTCGCCCACAGTCGGCTTCTCGCTAAATGATTTCAGGAGATCTAACGGCGGGGGGACGTAGGTTCTGCTTTTATACGGCGCAACTTTGGGGAGTTTCGTTTCATCTACCCGCGGTTCTTTCTTGCCTTCCTTCATCTCCGGCATCACACCAGAAACTTTTTCGGCCTGGGCATCCGCCGGGATCATTACGTTAGGCATTTCGAATTGTTTAACTTCTGCTTCTGCTCCCTTCGCTCCTTCAGCCTCCTCAACTTTCTTTAGTGCGACTCTTATCGGAGTATTCAGCGTAATTAAGATTGCGGCGACGCCGACCGTCAGGTTTATTACGAGCGATGCCCAATAACCGAAGAATATTTGGATACCGCCAAGAAAGTTGCCGGCTAGTCCGCCATTGCCGGGAGAGAGGATATCAAGCGTTCCCAACCCCGCGAGTACAAAGAGCGTCGCGCCCAAGAAAGTGACCCCGACAAATTTCGGCCGTTCGCTTTTTATGAGAAAGTTAACGGCCATAAGAATAAGCGTTGTAGGAATAAGGTAGTAGCCCCATCCTAGGAAGGTGGAGAGGATATTGAAGGTGAATTTACCCGCCGGCCCGGCGTAACCAAGGCTTCCCAGAATCAAGATGGCTGAGATACCTAGAAAAATTATTGCAAGCACGCTCGTCTTGGTCTCGGGATGCAGGCGTGGCTCGCTCTGAATTCCACGCCAGCGTTTGGAGCGGTTCTTCTTAGACATCGTTACTCCTCTACTTTAACAGGAAGAAAGGGCGTAGTAAAATTAAAAATAAGTGGATGGATAAAGGAATTTTTCGCGCTTACGACATCCGCGGGATATACCCCGAGGAACTGGATGAAAGATCAACATATGTTCTAGGCCGAGTACTCGCTTCGCGGATTTTTAAGAGAGGGAAAATAATTGTTGGACACGATGTGCGTTTAAGTTCGCCAGCGCTCTATCGAGCTATTCTAAGAGGTCTAAGGAGCGAGTCGTCGGGTTCGAGAATAGTGACTGCCGGCTTGGTTACCACCCCGATGCTGTGGTTTCTGGTGCATCGTCTTAAAGCCGCTGGCGGCGCGATGGTTACCGCCTCGCACAATCCAAAAGAATATAATGGCCTTAAAGTTGTGCGTGGAGACGAGACGTTAGTTTCCGGCCGCGAGATATTAAAGGAGCTCGTGGCCGGTGGAATATTAAAGTGATGTTGTTGAAAAACTACGGAGAATTTTTGCTGGGACACTTGAAGCTTAAAAGAAAACTTAAGGTGATCCTCGACGGATCAAACGGGGGAACCGGGCCGGTACTTGAATATATAAAGAGAAGATCAAAAGATTTGGAGCTCGAGCTGCGTGACACCAGGCCGGATGGCAACTTCGCGGCGCACGGCCCTAATCCGCTGCGCCGCGGCGCGCTCCTCGATCTCTCGCTGGCAGTCAGGAAACATAAAGCTGATTTCGGCGCGACGTTTGACGCGGATGGCGACCGGGTATTCTTCGTGGATGATCTCGGCCGTCCGATTCCCTACGAAATTGTTTCATTGCTCCTGCTTTTATATCTGAAACCGCGGACGATGATTGTGGATGCCCGTTACGGCTATCTTTTGGGGGATATGCGCCCGAAGGGCACGAAATTTATGATATCCCGCGTCGGATCTTCTTTTATAAAAGAAACAATGCGTAAAAACAGGATTGAGTTCGGTTCCGAAGAATCCGGACATTACTATTTTAAGCAGTTTTTCTATGCCGATTCGGGGATAATGGCGGCAGTCCTCTTTGCAAGCGCGGTTTCCGAGATAGTGGGAGTGAAGTTGAGCGTCTGGATCGATGATCTGCCCAAATTTTATCGTTCGCCGGAGTTGAATTTTAAGGTTAAGGATAAAAAAGGGACGCTATCGAGAGTTGAGCGGCACTTCAGAGGAAAAGCTAAAACAATTTCCAAACTAGATGGGTTAAGAATGGAGTTCGGTGACTGGTGGTTTTCGCTTCGTCCATCGAACACCGAGAACCTGTTGCGGCTTAACGTCGAGGCGACTGATAGAATAACACTCAACCGTTCGTTGACAGAGCTTAGACACTTCCTTTAATGTCTAGGTGCGATATGGCTGATGCGGAAGATAAATTTGTGGGAGCCGAAGGGGCGCTTTTCGGCGCCAAAGGAGTCGCCTCCGAGATAATTTCTTTTATGCGGGCCGATACCAATCGCCGTTACAAGGTGCTTATCGGCACCGACTCCGAGCTTTATGAACGCACTAAGGCGGACTTCGTAACTGCGGTCGTGGTTCACCGCGTTGGGAACGGCGGCCGGTATTTCTGGCGCCGGGTGGAATTGGATAATTTTCACACCCTGCGCGACCGGATTACTCGCGAGGTGACGTTGTCACTGGACATTGCGAAAGACATCTTGAATTACCTTAGGGAATTGGATGCGCCCAGCTTCGATTTTGAAATCCACGTGGATGTGGGCGAAAACGGCAAGACCAAGGTTATGATGCAAGAACTTCTTGGGATGATTCGGGCGAACAATTTTGAGGCTAGAACAAAACCGGAAAGCTACGCCGCCTCATCGGTTGCAGATCGGCACATAGGTTAGAAATAAATTAAATGAAGGACGAACTCGTTATCGATATCGAGACGAAAAATACTTTTGCGGACGTCGGCGGGAAAGAAAACTTGAGGGATTTGGATGTTTCTTTCGTCGGAGTTTACTCGTACACGCAGGACCGCTTATTAAGTTTCCGCGATCATCAATTAAAAGAACTTGAAGAAGTTTTAAAAAACGCGCGGCGGATCGTCGGTTTTTCGGTGAACCGTTTTGATATTCCGGTTCTTGAAAAATATTTCGAGTTCAACTTGAAAGCTGTTCCAGTCCTGGATTTATTAGATGAGGTCGAACTCGCGACCGGACACCGAATCAGTTTAGACCTCCTCGCCAAGGCCAATATCGGCGCGGGTAAGACTAATCACTCACTTGATGCGATCACTTTCTATGCCGCTGGAGACTGGGAGTCGCTTGAAAAATACTGTTTGAATGATGTGACCATCACCCGCGATTTGTATGAGCTGGCCAAGAAGCAGGGATATTTGATGATCCCGGAGCGAAACTCGAGCGGGGCGCTCGCCCAAGTTCATCTCGATCCCAGCAGGCTGTTTTTTGAAGACGAGAACTCATTATTTTAATTTAAGATGGAACGCATCTACTTAGATTACGCAGCTTCGACGCCGGTTCATCCAAAGGTTAAAGAAGCGATGCTCCCGTACCTTGACGAAAAGTTCGGCAACGCCGGTTCGCTGCATTCTTTCGGCCGCGATGCGATGGCGGCGCTGGACGCCGCCCGTGAAGCGATCGCGGGAATTTTGGGCGCGAAATTCCACGAAGTAATTTTCACAAGTTCGGCCACCGAGGCTAACAATTTGGCGCTACGCGGGATTGTGGAAGGGTATAGGGTTCAGGGTTCAGGGTTTAGTAAAAATCGCGGTGCGCAAAATTCTACCCTAGACCCTAGTGGCTATACCCTAAACCCTCGTATTATTACTACGCCGATTGAACATGAATCTATTGAAGAAACCTCACGTGACTTGGAGAAAGAGGATATAGAAGTTGTGCGTCTCCCGGTATCAAAGGAGGGGTTTGTGAATCCGGAGGACGTGGGAGCGGCCTTAACTCCAAATACAGTTTTGGTTTCTGTAATTTACGGATCGAATGTTATCGGGACAATCCAGCCGGTTCGCGAAGTTGCCGAGGTGGTGAAAAGATATCGGGGGAAAACAGGCAAGCCCTATCCTTTGTTTCACACCGATGCCGCGCAAGCCCTACAGTTTTTGGAAGTGGGTGTCGGCGAGCTCGGGGTTGATCTCATGAGTTTATCCAGCCAGAAGATATACGGCCCGAAGGGCGCGGGGGCACTCTACATTTCTGAAGATACCCTGCCGCTTGTTTCGCCCGTTATCACAGGCGGCAGCCAGGAATTCGGCTTGCGCGCCGCAACGGAGGATATTCCGGCAATCGTGGGTTTTAGTAGGGCGATAGAACTAATCTCCCTTAATAAAGAGAATGAAGCGGAGAGGCTGCGTAGCCTTCGCGATAGATTATGGGATGGTTTGAAAACGGCGCACCCTGAGCTTGAACTGAATGGTCCGGAGCCGGGGCCGCGGCGCCTGCCAAACAACTTGCACGTTTATTTTCCAAACCACGATTCGGATGAACTTATGGTCAAATTCGATCTGGCCGGCCTTGCCGTGTCGGTCGGATCTGCCTGTTCAATGCGCTCTACCCGATCTTCTTATGTGGTTAAAGCTTTAGGTGTTGACCCTAAAAGAGCCTCGCATAGCCTGCGTTTTTCGCTGGGTCGCCCCGTGACCGCGGGACAAATTGACAACGCGATTTCACGAATACTAAAATTGCTATGAAATGGATAAAAAACTGGTATTAACGATCTTCGCCGCCGCTTTCGCGGGCGTGGTGGCGGGATCTCTAATCGTAGCTCCCGCGGCTTCGGCTGGGTTGTTCCAGGATATGTGGGGCAAGTTATTTCCATCTACTTCGACAGGCACCCAAAATCTGACAGGTGCAACGTCGGGGCAACCCAAAACGGTTCCCTATGCGCCGACGGTAGATTACGAACAAGCAGTGGTTCACGCGGTTGAAGCCGCTTCCCCGAGCGTGGTTTCAATAATAATTTCCAAATATCTGCCGGTCATTGAACAATGCCCTTACAATCCATACCAGGATCTGCCGCCGGAGTTTCAAGATTTGTTCGGGGGCGGCGGGACGCAGTTTTATACCCAGTGCCAGAAGGGCACCAAACTACAGGAGGTTGGCGGCGGCAGCGGTTTTATAGTTACGTCCGACGGCCTGATTCTGACTAATAAACACGTGGTGGAAGATACCAAGGCCGAATATACCGTGCTTATGAACGACGGCAAGAAATATACTGCGAAAGTTTTGGCGCGCGACCCGGTGCAGGATCTTGCAATCGTGAAAATCGATGCGACTAATCTCTCGGTCGTGACTTTGGGCGATTCCGATGGTGTTAAACTCGGTCAGACGGCGATTGCTATAGGGAATGCCCTCGGAGAATTTAGAAATACCGTGTCAGTTGGCGTAGTCTCTGGTCTCGCGCGGACAATCACCGCCGGCGGCTTAAGATCCGGCTCGAGCGAGACGTTGGATAATGTCATCCAAACTGACGCGGCGATCAATCCCGGCAATTCCGGCGGCCCGCTTCTGAATTTGAAAGGTGAGGTAATCGGTATTGATACTGCGGTCGTCTCCGGCGCGCAGAATATCGGCTTTGCGATTCCCATTAACCGCGCGAAGAAAGATATACAATCGGTTATCGCGAGCGGCACAATCAAAGCTCCTTTTCTCGGTGTGCGTTATATTTTAGTGACTCCCAATTTGGTCAAATCAAATAACTTACCAGTGGATTACGGCGCTTTATTGAAGGGTAACGACAGCGGTACGGCTGTACAGAGCGGTTCTCCTGCAGCGAAGGCGGGGCTGAAAGAAGGAGACGTCGTCTTAGAGGTTGATGGTACAAAAATTAATGATAGCCATTCGCTCGCCTATCTGGTCCAACAACACAACGTCGGTGACGTTATTACTTTGAAAGTACAGCGCGGCAAGGATGTAATTACGCTTACCGCGACCCTTGTCGAGCGCCCGGCCTCCTAGGGTCCTCTCTAAAATATCTTCCCGCGATATGAGCCAATTTATTTTCGAGAGGGGTTCTGATATACTCGGGGCGACGGTATGAACTCCTTTAATCGTTTTACGATCAAAGCCCAAGAGGCTTTGCAGAATGCTCAGGACTTGGCCGCGGCCCAAAACCACGGCGAGTTCCGCGCGCTTCACCTCCTCTCGGCGCTTATCGCTGACTCCACTTCTTTGGTCCAGCCGCTCTTGACCCAAGCGGGCGTAAACATCGCCGATTTAGAAAGCGAAATTGAACAGGAACTTAAAAAACTTCCCAAGGTTTTTTCGGCGACGGCAGTAGGCCAACTCTATCTCTCGCAGGAGGTAATGGCGGTAGTGGATCGCGCTGGGAGGATTGCGCAAGCCAGCCGCGATGAGTTTATCTCCTGCGAACACCTACTTCTAGGTCTCTTGGATGTTGATTCGCCGGCCAAGATTCTCTTAGAGCGCTACGGCTTGCGTCGGGAAACCGCTATCAGGTCGCTCTCTAGGCTCCGCGGCTCGGCAAGGGTTACTGATGAAAGCCCGGAGGCGAAATTCCAGGTTCTTGAAAAATATGCGGTTAATCTAACTGAATGGGCGGCGCAGGGGAAACTGGATCCGGTAATCGGCCGCGATGAGGAAATGCGGCGGGTAATCCAGATACTTTCGCGACGCACCAAAAATAACCCCTGCCTTATCGGCGAACCGGGGGTTGGCAAAACCGCGATTGTTGAGGGGTTAGCCCAGAAGATAGTTGCCGGAGAAGTCCCGGAATCCTTGAAAGGCAGGGAAATAATAACGTTGGATCTGGGGTCTGTTATTGCCGGGACGAAGTTCCGCGGCGAGTTTGAAGATCGCCTTAAAGCTTTCATTAAAGAGGTACAAAATTCCGCCGGGCGTATCATCTTATTTATTGACGAGATTCACATGATTGTCGGCGCGGGCGCCGCTGAAGGCGCGATTGATGCCGCGAATCTATTGAAACCGGCCCTCGCGCGCGGTGAATTGCATGCGATTGGCGCAACGACTCTCCGTGAATATCAGCGTTACATTGAAAAAGACTCGGCGCTGGAGCGTCGTTTCCAGCCAGTGGTAGTGGAAGAACCATCAATTGAGGATTCAATTACCATCCTTCGCGGTTTGAAAGAAAAATATGAGTTGCACCACGGCTTGAGGATCTCGGACGAGGCGCTGGTCGCGGCGGTTAATCTATCTTCACGTTACATCACCGATCGTTTCTTGCCGGATAAAGCGGTGGATGTGATTGATGAGGCCTCCGCAATGCGCCGGCTGGAATTTGAGAGTCTGCCGCGGGATATTGATAAAATCCGCCGCGACGCGACCTCTCTTGAAATTGAGAAAGCGGCGCTCGCGGAGGAAACCAGCGGAAAATCCAAGAAGCGCGTTCTTGAAATAGAGCATCAGTTGGGGAAATTACACGACGAAGACTCTGATTTAAGCGCCAATTGGCAAGCGGAAAAGATGGTGTTTGAGAAGTTGAATACCCTCCGCGCCAAGGTGGAGAGTTTGAAGCGCGAGAAGGAGCTAGCCGAGCGTGAAGGGAACTTGGAGCGCGTCGCCAAAATAACCTACGGCGAACTACCGGCAGCGATCAAGGATTATGAATCTTACGATAAGAAGTTTTTCTCCGTGGGCGTAAAGTCCGCCGGCGCGAAGGGAAGTAAAAAAACTAGAGATACAAAAAAACAGGGTTCCAGGCTATTGAAAGGCGCGGTTGACGACGAGGACGTGGCGCGGGTGATTTCACGCTGGACGGGTATCCCGATTGAGAACATTTTGGAGTCCGAGGCGGAAAAACTGCGCCGGATTGAAGAAACTCTGAAGGAACGAGTCGTCGGTCAGGACGAAGCCATTAGAAGCGTTGCCTCGGCCCTGCGGCGGGCGCGCGCGGGACTCGCCCCTTTGGACCGGCCGCTTGCTTCATTTATGTTTCTGGGTCCGACCGGGGTTGGTAAAACGGAACTCGCCAGGGCTCTTGCGCAATTTATGTTCAGCGACGAGAAGGCCCTGATCCGGGTTGATATGTCGGAGTATATGGAACGGCACACCGTTTCCAAACTGATCGGCTCGCCGCCGGGTTATGTCGGTTATGAGGAAGGCGGACAACTTACCGAAATTATCCGCCACCGCCCGTATAGTCTGATTCTCTTCGACGAGATCGAGAAGGCACATCCGGAAGTTTCCAACGTGCTTCTGCAGATGCTCGATAACGGCAGACTGACCGACAACAAAGGCAAGACTGTGAACTTCCGAAATTGCATAATTACTCTTACTTCCAATGTCGGCAGTGAATTCTTCCGCGAGCTTTCCCGCGTCGGTTTCGCGGCCTCAGACGCCGAAGAGGCTGAGAGAAAAGGCGAAGAGTACGAGGCGAAAATCCAAGGATCGCTCAAGGAGCGTTTCCGCCCCGAGTTCTTGAACCGTCTTGACGAAATCATCATCTTCAAACCACTTACCAAAAAGGGGATTGAAGGTATCGTAGATATTCAGATCAGGGAAATGACCGATCGGCTGAAAAAGCGCGGTATTACCGTCACGGTCGATGCCCTGGCTAAGCGCTACATCGTCGAGCACGGGTTTGATCCGCACTATGGTGCTCGGCCGATTAAGCGCCTGATTCAGCGCGCAGTCTTGGACAAATTGGCCGACAAGATAATCGGCGGGGCTATCAAGGATGGCAGTAAGGTTCGCATCACTTCGGACAAAACCGACATTAAAGTTAGCGTTTAAGGGGCTTCTCTTTGCGCTTTTGGTTCTATTCGCGGATGAATATCCCGGGAGTCCGTTTGCAATCCTTATATTCATTGTCGCCGCGCTATTCTTGTATTTCAGGCCGCGCTTGAACTCGCTCAAGTTCGCAGCGTCCTTTATCGCGCTTGCGATGGCGCCATTTGTACTGCCGCCGCTCCAAATTGGGGAAATCGCGACGGCCATTGTGCTTGGAGCTATGTTTGTGCTTCTCTTGGGGGTAAAGAATCTGGTCCTAGTGCGGCGGGAGAGATGGTACGCGATCGTCCACACGCTGATCCTCGCGATTTACGGCGCCGCTCTATTTTCCAATCCGCTCCGGTTTTTTACAGAGACCGGCGCATTCATTTTGTTCTTTCTGCTTTTCCGGGAATTTTATCGCACGATGAGCGCCCTTCAGGGATCGCGTCTTGCGCTCTCCTCCGCGCTTCAAGGTCTAATCGCCGTGGAGCTGCTTATAGTCCTGTCCCTACTGCCCGTAGGGTTTGTGGCGGAGACGCTAATCTTCACGATCACGCTTGTAATATTCTCCGATATTTTTCTGCATCACTTGGGAGGCCGCCTCTCTAGGAAGCTTGTTTTGAGGGATAGTACCATCCTCATACTCTCCGCGCTAATAATTATGGCTTTCTCAGGTTGGGGCCTGGCCGGCTAGCCGGTTTCGCTTCCAAATACAAAGATGCCACACACTGTGGCATCTTTGACAACCCATTCGGCGCAGCCGTATTATTATAAGTGGATAAAGATCGCAATAATGAAAAACCCATTAAACTACATCTCCCATGAATTACGAACCATTTACCGTGGTGGGCTTGGTGGTTCTCGGGCTCGCTATCGGATATGCAGTGAGGGAACTTTGGGGCGCGCGGCGCGTAAATTCGCTCGAGCGTAAGCTTAAAGAGCGGTCCTTAAAGGCGGAAAACGAGGCCCAGGACATCGTTCTCCAGGCCAAAAAGAAGGCCGTTAATCTCTTAGAAGAGGCCCAGCGCGAGGAAAAGGAGCGCAAGGCCGCGTTGGAGCGCACCGAGGAGCGTTTGGCGAAGCGTGAAGAGGAAATTTCTACTGAACGCGGGCGGATAAACCTCGCCTCTAAAGAGATTGAAATCAAATCCGCCGAAGTAGAAAAAGGCCAGGCGGCGCTGGAAGCCGAGCTTTCCAAAATCGCGGGGTTGTCGCCCGAGGGGGCGCGTAAACGCCTGTTCGAGGAAGTTGAGGAGAGCCACAAAAACGAGCTTTCCCAACTTACCCAAAAACTTATCCGCGAGGGGCGCGAAGATGTTGAAAAAAAGAGCCTTGAGATCATAACGGGCGCAATCCAGCGCTACTCACGCTCGCATGTTTCGGAGCTTACCACTTCTTCGTTCAATCTTCCCGCCGAGGATTTGAAGGGTAAAATCATCGGTCGCGAAGGGAGGAATATCCGCACGTTGGAGCGTTTAACAGGAGTGGAACTTATCGTGGACGAAACTCCGGAGACAATTATCATTTCCTCTTTTGATCCGTTGCGCCGTGAGATAGCGAAACTCGCTCTGGAGAAACTGGTAAAGGACGGCCGCATCCAGCCGGCTAAGATCGAGGAAAAGGTTGACGAGGCCAAAGCTGAAATTGAGAAAAGGATGTATGAAATCGGGGAACAAGCAGCTTACGAAGTTGGTGTGTTTGATTTGCCGAAAGAAATTGTGCATCTCTTGGGCCGGCTAAACTTCCGAACCAGCTTCGGCCAGAATGTTTTAACCCACTCGATTGAAATGGCGCACATCTCCGGGATGATTGCATCCGAGCTCGGGGCGAATGTGGAGGTGGCGAGGCGCGCCGCGCTCCTGCACGATATCGGCAAGACGATTGACCACGAGGTTCAGGGGACTCACGTGGAATTGGGTCGGAAGATTTTGAAAAAGTACGGCATAAGCGAGGAAATTATAAAGGCGATGCAGTCCCACCATGAAGAATACCCGTTTGAAACGCCAGAGGCCTTTATTGTAGGAGCGGCGGATGTCTTGTCTGCAGCGAGGCCTGGAGCTAGGAGAGGCACGCTTGAGAATTACATCAAGCGGCTGGGGGACTTGGAGAAAATCGCGACCTCCTTCCCCGGCGTCAAAAACGCCTACGCTATCGCGGCCGGACGGGAACTTAGAGTGTTCGTCGTCCCGGAGCAGATTGACGACTTCCGGGCGCTGCAGCTTGCCCGTGATATCGCGGCCAGAATTGAATCTGATCTGAAATACCCAGGTGAAATCAAGGTGAATGTGATCCGGGAGATGCGGGCTGTGGAGTATGCCAGGTAGTGAAAACTCGATTTACTCGCCTCTGGCGAGTAAATAACGCAATCGAGTTTCTACTACTTGGTATGCCCGCTAGAATTAGCACGATTTGCAGGGGTTGACTCCGTTTTGCTAGAATAAACCTAGAGTTTTCGAGCCGGGGAGAGCGAGAGATGATTACAGCCCTGGGGCTCGGGCAGTAAAAGGTCGAAGAAATCAAAGCAACGAAAGTATGAAAAAGACTGATTTAGTGGAAGCGGTAATGAGAGCAGCTGGGCTCGAGACCAAGAAGCAAGCCGAGATAGCGGTGGACGGAATTTTCGACACTATTGTTAAGTCTCTCGCCCGGGGCGAAGAGGTAGCGGTTGCGGGATTCGGAGTTTTCCGAGTGGTGAAGCGCGCCGCCCGTACCGGTATCAACCCCAAGACCGGCGCCAAGATCCAGATTCCGGCTAAGACCGCCCCGAAGTTCCGGGCCGGCAAGCTCTTGAAAGAAGCCGTAGCCTAAGGAGCAAAAAGTTGCTCGTGTTCAATAAAAGGAGGAGATTGGTCTCCTCCTTTTATTTCAGCCCCAGCGCCTTCCTGACGTCCTTACTTATCCGAAGGAAAATATTGTAGGCGCTCTTTATTTCGCCAATGCTTTTACTCACGAGGTCGCGCGGAGTTGGCGGTGGGGTTACGGTCGTCCCGGCATTTGTAGTTGTTTTATCTGATGTGGTTGTTTCGTCCGTTGTTTGATCGGTCGCAGTCTGCGGCGGTTCCAAAATAAGGTCTTTTGCTTGGCTTTGCAACTTGGCCGCGTCGCTTATCAGGCCCGCCGCTTTATCGAGTGAACTCTGTGTAAATCCCTTCTTAAGTAAGCCTAGGCTTTGAAGTTTGGCGATATCGACTTTCACTTTATCCAAGCGAGTTTGGGCGGTGGCGATAACGTCCGCATCATAGTAAAGCAGAGCAAAAGTAACCATATTCTGTATCTCGTCGTTGTAGCCTCCAGCGCGGTAGGTTTTGATATCCGCGGCGATGGCTTTCAAGTCGTCAATATTCGCCGCCGCTGTTACCTTGTCCTTTTCGATGCTGAAGTAAGCGCTGTAAGAATCAAGCTCGTCCAAATAGCCGCTCCGCAGTTTGTCCTCGGGGCTGTCTTTGTCAAACTTAGGCAGTGCATCCAACTTATCTTTGACGCTCGCAATCTCGTTATTGGAGAGGTCAATCACTCCGTTCAAGATGTCCTGCTGAGCCTGGAATTCTTTAACGGCTTTTTCGGCGCTCGTGAGCGAATCGTCATCGCGGATGGTAATAAGCTGATCAACTTTCTGATCAATAGAGTTAACGTCGCCCCCGATTGAGGTCGTTGAACTCGCGGCCAAGGCAGGGCACGCGACGCTGCCGGCGACAACCATCGCCGTAATTATTGAAAAACCAAGGTATGAAGTAAGTCCACGCGTCATCGCTATTTAGCCAATTCGTTCAAAATATTATCAATATTCACCGGTTCGGTGTTGGTAACCTGAGGTGCGACACCATCGGATTCTTTTTGGATCAGTGACTGATTGATGTGCGGCGCCCTGCCATTCGCGGTTTCTTTCAGCGCTGAACCTGCCTTTTGGGCTGCGGTATCAAACAACTGGGCTTCCTGTAAGTGGATATCAATATCCTTCACCGCCGCATCCACGTCGTTTACCAGCGCAGCCGTGTCAGACCCTGGTAGGCGGTTGCCGATCATAGGGCTAAGCGCTTTCGGCACGTTAATAAGTAAGAGCACTATCGTAATCGAAGCCAGCCCAATTGATATAGCGAAGCCAACCCCCTCGCCGATGTAGCGTTTTATGCCGGCGAGGCCGAAATAGCGCCGCGGCAATCGGGGAGCCGCGAGAATCGCGCCCCGGGAGCGCAGAGCATAATCAGCCGAGGGCTCAATCTCGCTCAATTTACTCAATATTCCTGATATTTCACGCTCTTCCATCATTTGAGGTAGTCCTTTAACTTCTTCATCGCGCGGTGTTGGATCAATTTCACCGCACCCTCGCTTTTACCAATTGCTTCGGCCACGTCTCGGACGGGCAAGTCATCCACGAAGCGCATAATAATCACATCTTGTTCCAGCGCCCCCAGTTTACTAAGCGCCCGCATGACTTTTGCGTATTCAACCTTGGTATCCAAATCATGTCCCGGCAGGGGTTCATCGCTCTCCGGTTCATTCGCGTCTTCCAGTGAAATCTGGATGGGCGCTCCGCGGTAGTGATCAACGACCACATTCCGGGCTATCCGGTATAGCCAGCTCCCGAAAGAGTAGCCGCGGTAAGAATAGCGATCAATACTTTCCCAAGCTTTTAAAAAAGTAAGATGGGTGATATCCTCCGCTTCCTCACGCTGGCCTACTTTTATAAGGACGAACCGGTAGATTTTTGGCAAATAGTAATCATAGAGCAGGCCAAAAGCGGAGGACTCACCCTCCTTTGCCCTTTCTACCAGTTTTTGCTCGCCCTCTAACATATAAAACGGGGATCACCGCTCTTGGGTTACACCCCCTTAAATCCTAGCGGCCGACGTTCTCTATAGCCGAAGGTCCCGTGGAGTATGCCTCGAGATTGGGAGATAAAGTCACATATAGATAAAAGGCCGCCCCAAGAGTTAGGGTAATAAGCGCAAAACCGAGGATTGGTTTCATTGATGTTTATCCTAGCAGATTTGAGGATAAAAATAAATTTTGAGCGGGTAAGGGGAGTCGAACCCCTCTCATCAGCTTGTCCCGCAAAAATCCAAATCTTTGATTTGGTAAATTTTGCGCGATCCCGTTAGATTTGAGCGAGAGACGGGAATCGAACCCGCGTATTCTGCTTGGAAGGCAGGCGCACTGCCACTGTGCTACTCTCGCGTACTGTAAAAGATTTTGATTGAACGGGATCCTCGAAACGATAGTTTCGCTTCGCTCAAATCGTTTCGGGAGAAAGGTGGCATAATGGCCGTTATACGACACCCGCAACGTCTAAATTCTACTTTCGGAGTGTAAACTTCTCAACTATTGTCCCGGGGGCAGGCCGGTCGGTCCTTTTATATAAGGAGCCGAAGTCGGGCCGCGGAATGTTGAGTCGTTTGTCGGAGCGTTTGGCTGCGAGGTAGGGCCTGACGAAGAAGGGAACCGGTTGTGATAGTAAGCGTAGCCGGTTATCGCAAGTAGGATTACGAGAATTACCGCCGTCAGTATTTTTTTATTCTCTACGTCCATCGTCTAACCTAACATTACCACAATTTTGTGCAGTATTCTTGAATTAATTCGAACGCATTTCGCCCAGCCCTTTTCGCAAAAAGAGCTGGGCGAGGAATTCCCCCCGCCTACGTGGCCGAAGCCACTTCGGCGAGGCGAAGGCCCGTGAAAATTCGGAAAGACGGCGGCCTGTACTGAGCGAAGTCGAAGTGAGCCGCACCGCTGACAATTTCAAGTTTTTCTATGAGTTAATCATAACTCATTACAGTTATAAAATATGGTTCCCGCTCAAATAAAATTTGAGCGAGGCTCGCTCAGACAATCTGAGCGGCGAGCCGACGTTTTTACAGACCTACTCCGTAATTAACCATGGGTTATACTACGGGATTCTTTGGTAGTTTTTATCTATTGGCCAAAGCGGGTGTTTTGACTGGGCCCCTATCTTTTTGCACAAGAGATTTTGCTTTAGCTAAAAATTTACTGGCTTCTAAAATTTCAATTAAAACTG
>Ga0210049_1001688_pt1 | contig 20862 bp, 17 predicted proteins | sample CryGeyCG2014_300_2_FD_183964 | JGI IMG/M metagenome (GOLD analysis project Ga0210049, IMG submission 183964) | Groundwater microbial communities from aquifer - Crystal Geyser CG06_land_8/20/14_3.00 (SPAdes) (version 2) | ecosystem: Environmental > Aquatic > Deep subsurface > Groundwater | place... | reverse complement strand
AGGGCCGCCAGGCGGGTGGGATAGAGGGAGAAGGCGCACGCGAACTCGCCGGCGTCGACCCGCCGCTCTAGCTCCGCGAGGCCGCGGATGCCGCCGATGAAGTCGATGCGCGGGTCGCGGCGGGGGTCGGTGATTCCCAACAGCGGCGCCAGGACCTGGTCGGCGAGGATCGCCACGTCGAGGCTCGCCACCGGGTCGGTCGCGGCCGGCGCCCTCTCGGGCCGGAGGGTGAGGGAGAGCCAGCCGCCGCCGGTGTAGAGGCCGAAGCGGCCGGGGCGGTCGGGGGCGACCGCCACCCGGCTCGGCTCCACCGTAAAACGGGCCGCGAGGCCGGTGAGGAGGTCGGGGGGGCGGATCTCTCCGAGGTCGCGGATCGCCCGGTAGTAGGGGAGGATCTGGACCTGGTCGTCGGGGATGATCACCGCCAGGAAGCGGTTGAAGGGCTCGTCGCCGGTGGTGCCCGGGGTGGCCTCCCGCCGCTCCGCGGCCAGGCGCGCCGCGGCGGCGCAGCGGTGGTGGCCGTCGGCGATGTAGAGGCTGGGGACCTCCTCGAAGGCGGCCAGCAAGCGGTCGATTGCTCCGCGCTCGTCGACGATCCAGACCGTGTGGCCGACGGAGTCCTCCGCCACCAGGTCGATCGCCGGCGCGCGGGCGGTGAGGCGCGCCACCTGCTGGTCGATCGCGGCGGTGTGGCGGTAGGTGAGGAAGACCGGACCGGTGTGGGCGGAAAGGGCGCGGCAGTGGCGGGTGCGGTCCTCCTCCTTGTCCTCCCGGGTGTGCTCGTGTTTGCGGATTCTCCCTTGGAGATAGGCCTCGACCGCGGCCGCCGCCACCACCCCGGTCTGGGTGTGGTCGCCCATCCGCTGGCGGTAGAGGTAGAGGCAGGGGGTGGCCTCGCGCACCAGCGCACCGGTCGCGATCAGCCGCTCCAGGGCCGCGCGGCCGGAGGCGTAGACCGCCGGGGCGTGCGGGTCGGTCCCCGCCGGCAGGTCGATCTCCGGCTTGGAGACGTGGAGGAAGGAGAGGGGGTTCCCCGCCGCCAGGGCCCGCGCCTCGGCGGTGTCCAGCACGTCATAGGGCGGCGCCGCCACCTGCGCCGCGCGGCTCGGGTCGGCGCGCAGGGCGCGAAACGGCTGAAGCATGGGCGCGGGCGCGGACACGGCCGCCCATCCTACGGGGCGGGCGGCGGGGGGGCCAGGGGCGGGGCGGGAGTAGGGGGAGGCCGTCGGACCTTCGCGATCGTGTGCCCAAGCAGCAGCGCGCGCTCAGAGCCACGCCCATCCACGTCCACGAAAACCGAGGGTGGTTCACCGTCGTCGCCCGGGGCGCCTTGCCGGCGGAGGTGTCGCTCACGACCGCGCGTTGACCGCGCCCTCCCCGGCCACGATGCGCGCCCCTTCGCCTTCCTTTGCGGCGATCGCGACGAACCTTCTTCCAGCGCACGGTGGGACGACGCCACGTGGAGGACCGCGGGCGCGGCGCGTCGACCCCCTCTGTCCGACCTCGGTGGGGGTTACCCCCGCCCCAGCGCCGCCAGCAGCGCCGCGCCGTCGGGGGGTTCCGGCCGCCAGGGGACGAGGTAGCAGCGGCGGGCAAGGGTGGCCTGGACTTGGTGGATCAGCCCCACCTCGGCCGCCGCGCGGGCCACCAGCAGCGGGTCGCGCGGGTTCGCGGCGGCGAGGGAGGCGTTGATGATCCAGGCGTAGGGGGTGATCCCAGCGCGGCGGAGGTCGTCTTGCAGGGCAGTGGCCTCGAAGACCGGGGTGGGCTCCGCGAGGGTGACGATCAGCAGGCGGGTGAAGGCGGGGTCGCGCAACCGCATCAGCGGCGTGGCAAGGGGGTCATGGCTGGCGGCCTGCCGCCGCGCCACCTCGCGGTGGTAGGCGCCGGTGGCATCCAGCAGCAACAGGGTGTGGCCGGTGGGGGCGGTGTCGAGGACGACGAAGTGGTCTTGCGCCTCGGCCACGTGACGGGCGAAGGCGTGGAAGACCGCCACCTCCTCGGTGCACGGCGAGCGCAGGTCCTCCGCGAGTAGCCGCCGCCCCTCGGCGTCGAGGTTGGCGCCGGCGTGGGCGAGGACCTCCGCGGTGTAGCGGCTACTCTCGGCCGCCGGGTCGATGCGGCCGACGGTGAGGTTGGCCGCCGGCTCGGCGAGGGCGTGGTGGAGGTGGGCGGCCGGGTCGGTGGTGGAGAGGTGGACCGCGTGGCCGCGCGTGGCGAGGGCCCAAGCGACCGCCGCGGCCAGGGTGGTCTTGCCGACCCCGCCCTTGCCCATGAACAGGAGTAGGCCGTGGCCGGCGGCGGCGAGGTCGTCGATCAGCGCGCCCAAACCGGGGAGGGTCGCGAGGGTCGCCCCGCCGGCCGCGGTGGCCGGCGCGGTGGCCGGCGCCACGGTCCCTCCAAGGGCGGGTGGGGCGGCGGGCGCGGCGGCTTCGGTGAACAGGTGGCGGAGGGCGGCGACGCCGACCAGGTTGTAGGGCTGGAGGGGGAGCTCGTCGCGCGCCAGCCCGGCGAGCGGGGCGGGGAGGTGGGCGAGGGCCTGGAGGGTGCGCCGCTCCAAGGCCGCGGCCACCGGGTCGCTGGGGTCGGTGGCGGTGAACCGGCCGTTGACGATCAGCCGCTGGTGGACCATCCCCACGCCGGCAAGCTCGACCGCGGTGCGCGCCGCCTCGGCAAGGGTGGTGGCCTCGGGGCGCGCCACCAAGACCACGGTGGTCTGGAGCGGATCGGCCAGGGCGGCCATCGCCGCCCGGTAGCGCGCCTGGCTGGAGGCGAGGGCGGTGGCAGGGCCGAGGCACGACGCGCCGCCGGGGGTGGTGGCGAGGAAATCGCTCCACGCGGCGGGCAGCGCCAGCAGCCGCAGGGTGTGGCCGGTGGGGGCGGTGTCGAAGCAGATCACGTCGTACTCCCCCCCGTGGACCTCACCGGCCAGCAGGGCGGTGAACTGGTCGAAGGCGGCGATCTCCACGGTGCAGGCGCCGCCGAGCTGCTCCTCCATCGCCGCGATCGCCGTGGTGGGGAGGAGGTCGCGGTACGGCCCGACCACCCGCTCGCGGTAGGCGGCGGCCGCCGCCTGCGGGTCGATGTTCACCACCCGCAGGTTGGCGACGCCGGGGATCGCCACCGGCGTGGTCGCCACCGCCACGCCCAGGACGTCGCTCAGGTTGGAGGCGGGGTCGGTGGAGACGAGCAGGAGCCGCCGGCCACCCTCGGCGAGGTGGATGGCGGTGGCGCAGGCGAGGCTCGTCTTGCCGACGCCGCCCTTGCCGGTGAACAGGAGGTGGCGCGTGGGGTGGGTCAGGAGGTCCATGGGATCAGCAGCACTTCCCCCGGCCATCGCCGGGGGCGGGGGGGCAAGGCGGCGCGACCGCACGCAGGACGAACGGCTCAACCCTCGCTTCCGTTGCCAGGCCGAACCAGGGGGCGAGGGTGGCGCGATCGGGGTAGCGGCCGCGCTCGCGGATCTCGCCGTCCACGACCAACAGGGGCAGACACGTGGCGCCCTCCGCCGCCAGGGCGGCCTGGACTGCCGGCTCGGCCACGAAGGCGCCGGGCTCCTGGGCGAGGTTGTGGCGCACCACCCGCACCCCGTGGGCCTCCAGCCAGCGGAGGTCGGCGGCGAAGCGCACCAGGGCGGGGTCGACCGTGCTGCCGCAGACACCGCTGGCGCAGCACATGGGGGGATCGAAGACCGACAGTAGGGTCATGGGGACTCCGGGGTAGGGGGTAGGGGAGGTCGGCCCTGCGGGCCGGCGATCGTGACGGGGGGGGCTGGGAGGTCGGCCAGCGTCACCCCACGGCGACTTGTCTACCGCGCTCGTACCAGCTCCGGCTGGCGGTGACGATGCGCACGACCGAGAGCATCACCGGCACCTCCACCAGGACCCCCACCACCGTCGCCAGGGCGGCGCCCGACTGGAAGCCAAACAGCGAGATCGCGGTGGCCACCGCGAGCTCAAAGAAGTTGGAGGCGCCGATCAGGGCCGACGGCCCGGCCACGCAGTGGGCGGAGCCGACCGCGCGGTTGAGGAGGTAGGCGAGGGTCGAGTTGAAGTAGACCTGGATCAGGATCGGCACGGCGAGGAGGGCGATCACCCGGGGCTGGGCGAGGAGCTGCTCGCCTTGGAAGGCGAAGAGCAGGACCAGGGTGGCGAGGAGTGCGATCAGCGAGAGCGGCGCCAACCGCGCCTGCACCCGGTCGAGGGGAGCCGTGCCACCGCGTGCCAAGAGCCGCTTGCGCCAGGCGTGGCTGAAGCCAACTGGCAGGACGATGTAGAGGACCACCGACAGGAAGAGGGTCCCCCACGGCACGTGGATCGAGGAGAGGCCGAGGAGCAGGCCGACGATCGGGGCAAAGGCGAAGACCATGATCAGGTCGTTGAGGGCCACCTGGGTGAGGGTGAAGTGGGGCTCGCCGTCCGAGAGGTTGGACCAGACGAAGACCATCGCCGTGCACGGCGCCGCCGCCAACAGGATGAGGCCGGCGATGTAGGCGTCGATCTGCGCCGCCGGCAACCACGGCGCGAACAGGTGGCGGATGAAGATCCACCCCAAGAGGGCCATGGAGAAGGGCTTCACCCCCCAGTTGATGAACAGGGTCACCGCCACCCCCCGCCAGTGCTCCTTCACCCGGTGCAGCGCCGCGAAGTCGATCTTCAACAGCATGGGGACGATCATCAGCCAGATGAGCACCGCCACCACCAGGTTTACCCGTGCTACCTCCAGCCGCCCGAGGAGGCGGAAGGGGGCGGGGATGAGCTGGCCGAGGGTGATGCCGGCGCCGATGCAGGCGAAGACCCAGAGGGTGAGGTAGCGCTCGAAGGGCGACAGCCGGGCCCGCGCCGCCCGCTGCATGGCTACGCGACACGGGCGGCTCACCCGCACCTCCATCCCGCGGGACGGGGGGTGACCCCAACGGGCTCGACCGCGGGGGAGGTGGGAAGTCGGGAGGCGCGGGTAGAACGGGCGCGCGGGGAGGCCACCGGCTGGACCCCGGGGGCGGGGGTTGGCGGCGGGGCCACGGACGAGGGCAGATCGCCCGGCGCGCCGCCGAGGCGCCGCCGCCGCGCGCCTAACGCGAGGCGGATCGCCGAACCGGCAAGGTGGAGGGTCCTCATTCGTCCCTCTGGTTGAGCTCGGCCAACAGCGCCGCCACCCGCGCCCGGATCGCGTCGCGGCTGGCGCGGAAGGAGGCCATGACCGCCGTCTCGTCGCCGGTCGCCCGGGCCGGGTCGGCCAGCGGCCAGTGGCGCTTCTCGACCCCCGGCGGCAGGACCGGGCAGTGGTCGTGGGCATCGCCGCAGAGGGTGATGACCCAATCGGCCGCCGCCACCATCGCTGGGGTGACGAGGGTGGAGCGGTGGTCTCCGATGTCGACCCCCGCCTCCGCCATCACCGCCACCGCCCGCGGATTGAGGCCGTGGGCCTCGATCCCCGCCGAGGCCACCACGACAAGCTCGCCGCCGAGGGCGCGCGCCCACCCCTCGGCCATCTGCGAGCGGCACGCGTTGCCGGTACAGAGAAAGAGGATGCGGAGCGGGGTGGCCACAGGGGAGGGGGGGTGGGCGCGGTGGGGAGTCGGCCGAGGGTGGCGCGGGGGTTGCCAACCGGGCGCCGATTCTGGCGGGGAGCAACTCCGCCGGGGCTCAGGTGGGGCAGCAGAGGCGCTCCGGCCTTCCGGCCATGGCGGCGAGGCGGGTGCGGTCGTCGGTGAAAGGGGGCTCGCTGGCGGTGGCGGCGGCGAGCTCGTGGATGATCCGCAGCGCCCACCCGGGCAGGGTTGGGTGGAGGCGGTAGTGGATCCACCGGCCGGCGCGCCGGTCTTCCACCACCCCGGCGTCGCGCAGGGGCGCGAGGTGGCGCGACACCTTGGGCTGGCTCACCTCCAGGGCCGCGGTGAGCTCGCAGACGCACAGCTCCCCCTCCGCGGCGAGGAGGGTGACGCAGCGCAACCGGGTGGGGTCGGCGAGGAGGGGAAGGAGGTGGGTGGGGGACATATTTGGGGATGCATATATACCGCCATCCAGATATGTCGTCAACCGTCGGCGATCACCGCCGCCGCCGCCATCCCCTTCTCGTGGGTGAGGGAGAGGTAGAACCGGACCCTCCCGGAGCGGGCGGCCAGCCGGGCGGCAGCCGCGCCGGTGAGGCGCAGCTCGGGCTGGCCGGTGGCGGTGCGCACCACCTCCACGTCGCGCCACCCCACCTCTCCCCCGAGGCCGGTGCCGAGCGCCTTGGCCGTCGCCTCCTTCGCCGCCCAGCGGGCGGCAAGGGAGGGGGCGGGGTCGCGGCGGGAGAGACAGTCGGCGCGCTCGCCCGGGGTGAAGCACCGTTCCAGAAAGCGCTCGCCAAAGCGCGCCAGCGCCTGGCGCATCCGCGCCACCTCCACCAGGTCGATGCCGATCCCGAGGACCATGGCCCATCGTACCCCGTCCGTCGCGGTGGGGGTCGATCGCCGCCCCTCCCCGGCCGGGCCGCGGGAGCACAGGGGTGGGGCCCTCGCCGCCGGCCGCAGGCGGGGGGCGCGACTGGCGCGGGGTTGGCGGCCGGCCGGCGGGGGAAGAGCGCGGGCAAGATCCGCCCCCGGGGTAGCACGCGCGACCGGCGCTTAGGTTGTGACCCGCGTGGCCACGGTGCCATCTTGTCGCCCCGCTATGGTCGCTCCTGTTCTCCTCAGCCGCGAAGCGCTGCACCAGCTCGTGGTGGCGACGACGAAGCGTCTGGCCCTGCACCACGTCCCGGGTCAGGACCGCCGGATCACCGCGGAGAACGTCTACCAGTCGGGCAATCGGTGGAACCTGCCGGTGATCCTCGACTTGATGGAGCAGCTCCTGCTGCCTGGCTCCGCGCTCCAGGGGTGTGACCACCTCGACCACTGTTTGGCGCAGATCGACGCGGGCCAGCGGATCCTCTTTCTTGCCGAGCACGCGGGGAACTTCGACGTCCCCGCCTTCTTCTACCTCGTCGGGCGCGCCTCGCTCCGCTACCAGCGCATCCTCGACCGGCTGATCTACATCGCTGGCCGCAAGCTCAACGAGGAGAGCGAGGTGGTGAAGATGTACACGGAGATCTTTTCCCGCATCGTCATCGTGCCGCGCCGCGAGCTACTGGGGCCGAGTCACGCGGAGGGCGCGGCGGAGCGGGGGGCGCGCCTGGCCGAGGAGCACACCGCCGCCACGATCAACCGCGCCGCCTTCCGGCGCATGGCGCAGCTCAAACGCAACGGCCACATCTTCTGCCTCTTCCCCCTTGGCGGCCGGCCAAAGGGCGAGCTGGACAACGTGCCGGTGAAGGAGACCACCTCGTACTTGAAGGCGTTCGACCTCGCCTATCCGATCGCCATGGTGGGCAACCCCCTGCCGGCGACCGCCGGGCCGATGGAGCTGGAGGTGCCGATCCAGGATCGGGTGGTCTTCCGGGTCGGCGCGCCGCTTGCCTGCGCCGACTACCTGATGGCGAGTCGCGTGGCGTGGGAGTCGGCGGGCGCGCCGCTGGACTTCGAGCAGTTCACCGCCAACCGGGTGATGGATCTCTTGCGCGAGCTCCATCGGGCGGCGGCGGATGGTGGCGGTGCAGGGACTTGAACCCCGGACACTGCGGATATGAGCCGCATGCTCTAACCAGCTGAGCTACACCGCCGCACGGGCCCCACGGCGAGCCAGCCCGCACCCCCCGTGGCGCGGGCCGCGCACCCGCACGGGGGAGCGGACGCTAGCGAGGCGCGCATGGCCGGTCAAGGGGTTGGGCCGCCGTTGACTTCGTCCGCCACCCCTCCCCACTATCGCCACCCATTTTTCCCACCTGCCCCTCCCCTTGTCTGCCGTGCGCCTCGCCCTCCTTTTCGCGCTCCTTGTTGTGCCCCACTCCGCGTGGGCCTTGGCGGGGTCTGCCGAGAGCCGGTCGGTCTTCGCCCTGGTCCTCCACTCGGGGCCCATGGTGCAGGCGGTCCTCCTCCTTCTGGTCTTCTTCTCGGTGGTGTCGTGGGCGATCATCGCCTTCAAGTGGCAGGTGGTTCGCCGCGCCCGGCGGGGCTCGAAGACCTTTCTGGAGATCTTCTGGCGGACCGTGCGCCTCGGTCAGATCTTCGACGCCGCCCGCAACCTGAACGGCGCGCCGTTGGCGGAACTCTTCCGCGCCGGCTATGGCGAGCTGGTCCGCCTCTCCCAGCGCGGGGACCGTGAAGCCGCGCCGGTGGTCGATGCGCCGAGTGAGATCAGCACGGACCTCGGCGGGGTGGACAACATCGGCCGGGCCCTGGCGCGGGCCACCAACGAGGAGATCTCCCGCCTGCGCCGCTACCTCACCTTCCTCGCCACCACCGGCTCCACCGCCCCCTTCGTCGGCCTCTTCGGGACCGTCTGGGGGATCATGGACGCCTTCCGTGAGATCGGTGCCCGTGGCAACGCCACCTTGGCGGTGGTCGCGCCGGGGATCTCCGAGGCCCTGGTGGCCACCGCCGCCGGCCTGGCCGCGGCGATCCCCGCGGTGATCGCCTACAACTATTTCAACAGCAAGATCGACACCCTCACCGCGGAGATGGACAACTTCCACTCCGAGCTGCTGAACATCGTCCGGCGCCATTTCGTGAAGGACTCCAGAGATGTTGCGCCGTAGGGCTGGGCGGGCGCCGATCGCCAATATCAACGTCACCCCCCTGGTGGACGTGATGCTGGTCCTCCTGATCATCTTCATGGTGACCAGCCCGATGCTCACCCAGGGGGTGGACGTGGACCTGCCGGAGACCACCTCCACCCCGGTGAAGCAGGCGAAGGAGCCGCTCACGGTGACCATCAACCGGGACGGTCAGGTTGCCCTCGAGGACCACGTGGTGGAGGTCGGCGGTCTCGGCGCGAAGGTGGTGGCGATCTTTGCCGCGCGCGAGGACGAGCGGCGCGAGGTCCTGTTGCGCGCCGACCGCACCGTCCCCTACGGCGTCGTGGCGCAGGTGATGGCCTCCCTCCAAGAGGCAGGGGTTGACCACTTGGGAATGATGACCCGCCCGATGGAGACCCGGTAGGCCGGTCGCCATGTGGGCTTGAGCCCGCACCTCTCACCATGAATCTGCTCCGCGCGTGTGCCTCTCCGAATCTGCCGGCCGCGCCCGCAACCGGCCGGACGCCTGGCCGCGGGCCGAGGGTTGCGGGCCGGCCAGCATCTCCGGGCAGGGGCGCGTCGACGCGACGAGCCCTTGTGAGCGATGCGGGCTAGTCGCGCAGACCGCCTCGGCCCCTTTCTCGGGCGCAGCGTGGTGGGCCACGTGGTGGCGGTGGTGGCGGTTCTCACCGCCGGCCACCTTGCCATCCACCCCCCCCGCCCCTTGCCGCCGTCGGTGGAGGTGCAGTTCGTGAAGGAGGGGGGTGGACCGCCCACCGCGCCGCCGGCGGCGGCGGTTCCAAAGACGGCGGGGCCGCCGTCGGTGGCCCCGCCGCCGCCGCCCAAAGCGGCGACCGCCCCGCCCCCGCCGCCCCCGCCGGCGGCGAAGGTCGCCCCCCCGCCGCCCCTTCCGCCGCCGCCGTTGCCCAAGCCTGAGCCCAAGCCCCAGGTGGTCCACCCGGCGCCGAAAGGGCCGGATCACGCCCTGGTGGAGAAGAAGGTGGAGGAGAAGAGCCTCGCCGACATCCGCGAGCGACTCGCGGCGCGGCGCGCGGAGGCGCAGCGCGAGGAGGAGAAGAGCCAGCGCCAGGAGGCGGCGCGACAACGGCAGCAGAAGGCGGCGCGGCAACAGGCGGCAGAGGCCACCCGGCTGGAGAGGGAGCGCCAGCAGCTCGCCGACACGATCTCCCGGATCAAGGCGGAGGAGCAGACCCGGGTGGCCGAGGCGCGTGCGGGGGCCGAGCGCGAGCAGCGGGTGGCCGCGATCCGCGCGGCGGCGGCCTCCCAGGCGGTGGTGGTGGCGGAGGGCCACCGCTCCACCTATCAGGAAGGGGTGGGGCGGGCGATCAAGAGCAACTTCACCCTGCCCCCCAACGTCCCCAAGGAGAGCAAGCTGGTGACCAAGATGCGGGTGCGCGTCGATCTCGCCGGCGAGCTCCTCGACGTGGTCCTGGAGTCTCCCTCAGGAAACCAGTACTTTGACGACGCGGTGGAGCGGGCGGTGAAAAAGTCCACGCCCCTGCAACCTCCCCCCGACGACCTCTCCCTCCTCGACGCCTTCGACGGCAGCGCCGTCACCCTCTACTTCGAGTTCCGTTCGGACGAGCTGTGAGGCGGTGCGCCGCGCCCGCTGGCTCCGCTACCGAACCCCCAGCGCGCCGGTGGGTCGGTTCGACCCCACTGCCGGCGCTACCTTCCCCCCCTCCTTTTCTTGGCGATCGACTCGTGACCCCCATCCGCCTGCTCCGCCGTTGCTCCCTCGTCCTCGGTCTCGTCTTTCTCGGTCTGGCCCTCGCTCCTCCGGCCCGCGCCGCGGAATACACCACCATCTCCCCCTCCGGGGTGGGACGGATCCATCTCGCCATCCCGTATTGCCGCGGCCTCGACACCCCTCTGGACGTGACCCTGGCGCAGGAGATCGCCCGGGTGGTGGCGGATGATCTGGAGATCTCCGGCTATTTCCAGCGCATCGACCCGGCCGCCTACCTGGAGGACTACCGCACCGCCAGTCTCACCGCCGGCGCGTTCGAGTACCGCGACTGGACCACGGTGGGCGCCGAGTACCTGGTGAAGATGGGCGCCAAGGTGGAGGGCGAGCGGCTCACCGTGGAGGCGCGTCTCTACGACCTCTTTGGCCGCCGGCAGATCTTCGGCAAGCAGCTCACCGGCGATTTGGTCGCGCGCCGCTACCTCCTCCACCGGGTCGCCAACCAGATCCTCAAAGAGGTGACTGGCGAGGAGGGGGTCTTCGACACCCGGATCATCTGCGAGGTGCGCCGCGGCCGGGCGAAGGAGATCTATGTCCTCGACTTCGACGGCCACAATCCGCGCCGGGTGGTCGCCAACCGCCGGCTCAACCTGATGCCCGACTGGTCGCCAGACGGCAAGTACATCGCCTTCACCTCCTATCTGAAGAACAACCCCGACCTCTTCGTCCTCGACGTGGGTCGCGCCATGGTGAAGCGGATCTCCCGCAGCCTGGGGGTGAACATGGCGCCCGACTGGTCGCCCGACGGCCGGCAGCTGGCCCTCACCATGACCGCCGGGGGGGACACCCAGATCTTTGTGATAAAGCGCTCGGGGGATGGCCGCCGCCAGCTCACCCAGACCCACGGGATATCGGTAGGGCCGGCGTGGTCCCCGGACGGGAAACAGATCTGCTTCGTCTCCGACCGCTCCGGCTCGCCGCAGCTCTACCTGATGAACGCGGAGGGCGGCGGGGAGCGCCGCCTCTCCTTTGGCGGCACCTATTTCGCCAACCCCGCCTGGTCGCCCGATGGCAAACGGATCGCCTACGCCAAGACCACCAACGGTGGCTTCAACATCTTCACCATCCGGCCCGACGGTACCGACATCCAGCGGGTCACCGACGCCTCCGGTTCCCACGAGTGCCCGAGCTGGGCGCCGAACAGCCAGTACCTCGTCTACCAGACCACCCACCACGGCGAGGCTGGGCTGGAGATCCACAACCTGCGCACCGGCGACCACCGCCGGATCACCCCGCCGGGGATGAACGCCACCGCCCCCGACTGGGGGCCGTTGGGGGCCGCGACGCCGTAGACCGCGGGAGAGGGTCCGCAGGGGGCGAGGCGCTCCACGGGGGGGTGAAGCCGGCCACCGTTCGCGGGGTGGCGCGGGGGGCGGTGGCGTCCAGCGAGCGGGTTCCAAGGCGCGCGGCTGCTCGCCTTGGTCCGCGGCTGGGTAGCGCCCCCTGTGGCGCATACGGACAGGTGGCGGGGATGGGGCGGCGCAGGGGGGTGGCGTTTTGCTGCCCGCGCGCCGGAGCCGTGCTACCCTCCGCCGCCGCTCGCCATTTGTCATTGGAGCCTGCCATGGTCTGTCGCCTCTGCCTCCTCGTCGCCCTCTTTTTCTGCCTACCCCGCCTCGCCGCCGCGGCGTGTCCCACCTGCCACGCGAAGATCGAGCAGGCGGCGGGTTGGGCCCACACCTACGCCGACTGGGAAGAGTCGATCCACGCCTTCAACGAGATCACCTGCACCAGCTGCCACGGCGGCGACAACGGCGCGCCGGAGGCGGCCAAGGCGCACGCAGGGATCCGTTTCCGCGGCCAGGCGGCGGCGGGCGATCCAGCGGTGCGTCTCACCGTGGTGCAGTTGTGCAGCGGTTGCCACCAGGACACCTTCCACGGCTACCGGGTGAGTCCGCACTTCAAGGCCCTGAGCGCGGGGCGGAAGGCGGCGGATTGCGCCACCTGCCACGGCGCAGTGGGCGGCCACGTCCTCAACGCCGGGACGATCACCGCCACCTGCCGCCAGTGCCACACGGACACGGCGGCGGGGAACACGGTGGAGGTGGCGCAGACGATGCTCGAGTTCACCCACCGGATTCGCATGGCCCTGGTCTTCCCCGAACCCGGCCACCAGCTCACCGGCGACAAGCGGGCGCGGGTGGAGGAGGCAATCAGCGCCGCCATGGCGGCGTGGCACGAGTTCAACCTCGAGTCCCTCGGCCAGGCCCTCGTCCACGGCACCGGGGTGCTCGACCAGTAGCCGCGCGCGTCGCCGGGGCGGCGCCGTGGACTCTGGGCGTCCCGCCTCCCCGCGGAGACGGGCGGCGCCAGGGCAGAGCGGCCACCCGTCGCTTTGCAATCCACCGCCCGCCACGCCCCAAGGGGGGAGGGGGTCCCCGCGGCGCCGGTGCGCCCCGTCTGGATTGACGGCGAAGCCACCGCACTCGGCGCTGCGGCCCCGCGCCTCGCGTCGCCGGGGAGCGAGCCGTACGACGGTGGTCGAACCGCTCCCGATCCGGACTCGCGCCCGCTGCTCTTCGCCACCCTCGACAAGGTCCGAGCCATTCCCAGGCGACCGCTTTGGCGTGGCGCGGAAGGGGTGGCAGGGGGTGCGGGATTCGGCGCCGTGGGTGCTCACCCTCGCGTGGCCCGATCGCCCTCCGCCGCGGCCCGCAGGGGGTGGGGGTTTCTCCGCCGGTGGGTGGGGGGGAGGGTGCGGCCGGCGCGTCCGCCCGGCCGGCTTGGCCCTTCCTCTACCCCCGCCCCCGCCCCGCCCCGGTCGGGTGGGCGCTTGTGGGGGTTGTCGCCGGCCGCGAATAATCGCGCCCACCCCACCCTCTCCGGTGACCTATCTCATGCGTCTGCGCCGCGCCCTCGCCCTCTGCTCCCTCGGCCTCCTCGCCACCGCCGCGCTGGCTTCGGAACGGCCGCCGAATCTGGACAGTGGCGATTTCTTCAGCCTGCTCGCGGCGGAGCAGGAGGAGACCACCGCCAGCCGCTACCCGCAGGCGCTCGAGCGAGCGCCGTCGGCGGTGACCGTGATCACCCGCGACGAGATTGCGGCCTCCGGGGTGGTCAACCTCGCCGATCTCCTGCGCGAGGTGGCGGGGGTGAATGTCTGGACGATCAACGGCGGCCAGACCCAGGTGGGGATCCACGGCACCGACGTGATGCAGTCGTCGAAGCTCCTCATCCTCATCGACGGCCACGCAGTGCGCGACCCGCTCTTCGGGGTCAACATCTTCAATCAACTGCCGGTGGTCCTCGAGGAGGTGGAGCGGGTGGAGGTGGTGCGCACCCCGGGGACCACCTACGGCGCCAACGCGGTCACCGGGGTGATCCAGATCATCACCCGCCGGCCACGCGAGGCGGCGGACGCGCCGTACCTCACGGTCACTCGGGGGGAGAACGACACCACCGGGTTCGCCGGTGGCGGCGGCATCACCCACGGCTCCAAGGCGCTGGCGCTTGCCGGCCGCACCTTCGACACCACCGCCTGGAACGAGAACCTCGACGAGGAGTCGGACCAGCACCACGCCTGGCAAGTGCGTGGCGAGCTCGCCCCGGCGGCGGGGCCCAGCGTGACGCTCGCCGCCGGGGAGAACGACTTCAACGGCTTCATGCGCTTCCCCTTCCGCCTGTGCAAACACCTGATCCGTAGCGACGCGCGCTACGTTGACGCCACCATCGCCGACACCCTGACGGGCGGGAGCGAGTACCACCTGCGCCTGTCGCTGTCCAACCGCGACCTCACCTTGCTGGACAACGGCAGCTTCGCGCGCATCGAGGTCCCGGGTCATCCGGAGCTCACCCGCACCGAGCCGGCGGCGACCCTCGAAATCAATGGCCAGGCAGGAACGGTGCGCTGGGTGGGCGGCGGCGAGCTGCACGAGGTGATCGCGCGCAGTACCACGATGCTCGACGCCGACCTCGCCGCGGTCACCGGTGCCCTCTACGGTCAGGCGGAGTGGCAGCTCCGCCCCAACCTCTCGTGGTTTGCCGGCCTGCGCTCCGACACCCACTACGACGCCAACCCGGTCCTCTCGTCGTTTTCCGCCCTGGTCTGGCTCCCCCATCCGCGCCACACCCTGCGTTTGTCGGTGAACCGCGCGCACCGCTTCCCCGACCTCTACGAGGGGCGGCTCGATTACGTGCAGGAGGGGGGCAACCCGCTCAAGGCCGGGTGGTACGAGGGCGACCGCGACCTCGACCCGGAGCAGGTGACCACCTACGAGGCGGGCTACCGAACGCAGCTCGCCCCCACCCTCACTGCCGGGTTCACCACCTACGTCGCTTCGGCGCGCGACAACATCCAGATGCGCTTCCTGGACAACTTCACCGCCGGTGACGGCCGCACCCTGCCCCACTACCGGTACGCGAACATCAACGACCAGCGCACCCTCGGCTGGGACGCGGAGGTGCACTGGCGGCCACTGCCGGCGTGGCGCCTGTTCGCCACCGCCTCCCAGGCCAGGGTGGAGGTGGACGGCGAGGACCTGATCGGCGAGCACGTCCTCCCCGACCTCACCTCCTCTGTAGGGGTCGGCTACCGGCCGGTGCGCGGCCCGTTCGGGCGCGTCGCCGTCCACTGGGTAGGTCCGTCGGACTGGCGTTTCCCCTACTACAACGACGCCACCCACCAGATCGAGCCGCAAGAGCGCCACCTCGCCAGCTACGCCACCGTCGATGTGAACGTCGGCACCACGGCGTGGGACGGGCGGCTGGTCGCCGACCTCACCCTCACCAACCTGTTCCGCGACCATCACCTCGAATGGCTGGTGAACGAGATCGACTCGCGCGCCGTCGGCCGCCTCACGGTCCGCTTCTAATGCGCCATCTCGGCCTTTTGATCGCCCTGCTCCTGGCGGCGGTGGAGGCGCGCGGAGCCACCGTCTTGGTGGTCCAGCAAGCGGGGGTGGAGGCGTACGCCGAGGCGGTGGAGGGGCTTGCCCACCTCTTCGGCTCCAAGATGCAGGTGTGGGCGGGGGTGGCCGGGGAGGCGACCCGCGCCTCTTTGGCGCGCACCGTCCAGCGCGAGGCGCCGCGGCTGGTGGTGGCGGTGGGGCGGTGGGCGGCGGTGATGGTGCGCGACGGCGATCTCCATGTGCCCGCCCTCTACGCCATGGTCCTCGACCCGGCCATCGACCACCTCGATAGCGCCCCCTTTGTCGGCGGCATCACCCTCGCCCCGAGCCAGCACGACCGCCTTGGCGCCCTGCACCGGGTTGCCCCGGCGGTCCACCGGGTCGCCGCGGTGGTGGCGGCGGGCCAGGGCGAGGTTTGGGCCCGGGCGAGGCTGGCGGGCGACACCGCGGGGATGGAGGTGGTGATCCTGCCGTTTACCGTTGCGGCCCTGCCGAAGGTGTGCGACGCGGTGGTGGCGGCGGGCGCGGAGGCGGTGTGGTTGCCGGTGGAGGGGGGGCTCCTGTCGCCCGCCGCCTTTGACTACCTGCGCCGCTGCTCCGTCGACCACCACCTGCCCCTCCTCGTCCCCACCGCTTCGTGGGTGGAGCGCGGCGCGCTGCTGGCGGTGTACAGCGACTACTTCGAGAGCGGTCTACTCGCCGGCGAGATGGCGCACCGTTGGTTGGTGGGCGGGCAGGTCGCCTTTGGCCCACCGGCGCGCGCCGCCCTGGCGGTGAATCGGACGGTGGCCGCCGCCCTCGGCCTCCCCCTCTCCCCCGAGGTGGCTCGGGAGGCGTTGGTGGTGGTGGATGAAGGCAATGATGAGTAGCGTAGCCGCTCTCCCGGAGAGCGCCGGCCGGGCGCGCCGTCGAACTCGCGCGTCCGGCGCGGGGGGCGCTGGGTTGACCCCCGGGTGGGGCGCGCTTGGGTGGCCATGAAGATTCGCCAACGTCTTGTCCGCATGACCCTGCTGGTGGTCGCGGTGACCACCGTGTCGATGGCGGCTTGGAGCCTCACCATCCACCGCCACGCGCTCGAGGAGGCGGTGGTGCTGCGCGGCGAGACGATCGTCACCTCGCTCGCCGGCGGCGGCCGGTACGCGATCCAGCTCGTCGACCGTGAGGCCCTCGACAACCTCTGCGTCACCGCCCTCCACGCCCCGGACGTGGTCGCCACCGCCTTCCTCGACGCGACCGGCGAGCCACTCCTCATGCGCACCCGCGCGGGAGAGGCCGTGCCGCCGTTGCCCGCGGCGGTGGGCGAGGAGTTGCGTGGTGACCGCCCCGTGGTGCATCGCACCGCCAGCGGCTGGCTGTTCCTTACGTCGATCGTGGCGAGCCACGAGCCGTCGCCGGAGGAGCTTCTGTTGGGGACCGGCGGCGGCGAGAGCCAGGTGGGCACGGCGCTCCTCTGGTTCTCCGACGCGGGGCTGCGGGCGGCCTTGCGGCGCGACACGGCGGGGCTTGCTGGAATCACCGTTGCCGCGGTGGTTCTCGCGTTGATCGTCGCCCGGCTCCTCTCCCGCGGTTTGGTGCGGCCCATGGCCCGCCTAACCGAGGGGGCGCAGCGGCTGGCCGCGGGCGACCTCGACCACCGCGTCCCGGAGAGCGGCGACGCGGAGGTAGCGACCCTAGCGCGGACGGTGAACCGGATGGCGGGGGAGATTCAAAGCCACCTGGCGGAGCGCGAGCGGCGGGCCGCCGAGATCGGCCGGGCCAACGACTTCTTGGAGAGCGTGTTGGACAGCTCGCCCACCGGCATCGCCGCTTGCGACCCGGAGGGCAACATGACCGCCTTCTCCGCCGCCGCCGAGGTCCTCACCGGCCTGGCCAAGCGGCAGGTCCTCGGCCGGCCGGTGGGGGTGCTGCCCGAACCCTTCGCCACCCTCCTCCGCCGTGCGAGCGCGGGCGAGGCGGTGAGCGACACGCTGGAGCGAGGGGAGGGCGACGCGGCCAGCGTCCTCGATCTCCACGCGGTGGGGATCCGCGGCGAGCGGCGGATTGGCGGCGGCCTGCTGTTGTTGGTGGACCGCAGCGAGCGCACCCGCCTGGAGCGGCAGCTCCTCCAGGCGCAGAAGATGGAGTCGGTCGGGACCCTCGCCGGCGGTATCGCCCACGACTTCAACAACCTGCTCACCTCCATCCTCGGCAACGTCTCCTTCCTGCGCACCTTCGACGAGTTGCCCGCCGACGTGGAGGAGACCCTCGGCCAGATCGAGCGCTCCGGAATGCGCGCCGCCGAGCTCACCGGCCAGCTCCTCGCCTTCGCCCGTGGTGGCAAGTACCGGCAAGAGCCGGTGGAGCTGCACCAGCTCGTGCGCACCACCGTGGAGATGGTGCGCGGCGCCCTGGGCCACGCCATCGACCTGCACCTCGACTTCGCCGCACCGCGCGCGTGCGTGCTCGGCGACGCGGGCCAGCTCCAGCAGGTCCTCACCAACTTGTTGGTGAACGCCCGCGATGCCATGGCCGACGGCGGCTGGATCCGCATCGCCACCCGCGCAGGGGCGGGGGAGAGCGTCGAACTGATTTGCCAGGACTCGGGCAGCGGCATCCCCGAGCCCCTGCGCGAGCGGATCTTCGAGCCCTTCTACACCACCAAGGAGGTGGGCAAGGGGACCGGCCTGGGGCTGGCGATGGTGTACGGCATCGTCCACAACCACGGCGGCACCGTGCGGGTCAGCGGGGCGGAGGGGGAGGGGGCGTGTTTCACCATCACCCTGCCCGTGTGCGACCACCCCGCCGCCGCCCCGCCACCCCCGCCGGCCACTCCGGCCACGGCGGTGGGTGGCGGGCGGCGCGTCTTGCTGGTGGACGACGAGGCGGTGGTGCGCGAGGTGGGGCGGCGGATCCTCGCGCGCATCGGCTTCGAGGTGGTCACCGCCGAGGACGGCGAGGTGGCGGTGGCGACCTTCCGGCGCGAGGCGGGCCGCTTCGACCTCTGCCTCATCGACCTCACCATGCCCGCCCTCGGTGGGCGCGAGGTGGTCTCGGTGATCCGCGACAGCGGCTCCACGGTCCCGATCCTGTTGGTGAGCGGCCACTCGGAAGACGGCGAGGTGGAGCGCTCCATCGAGTGCGGCGCGAACGGCTTTCTCGCCAAGCCGTACACCGTCGCCGAGCTCTCCGCCGAGGTGACCCGCGTCCTCCACCCCGCCGCCAACGCATAGGTTGGGGTCAGGCCTTTACTTTGTACTCCCGGTCCAACGCCGGCCTTTGAGGCGCCACGTTGAAGTATAAAGTAAAGACCTGACCCCAATCCGATCTACAGGGGGAGCGGGCGGCGAGGTGGGTGTTGCGGGCGAACGGCCGGGCCTTGGTCGCGGCCAGGAAGGCGGGTCTCGCGCAGCGACGCAGAGGCGCGGAGGGGGGGCGCGGGGGGAACGAACAGGGAGTCGCGGGTGTGGCGATTGGGCGAGGTGCGGGCCAGGAAGGCGGGCTCGTGCGGCGGTCTGTCGGCCGGGGTCGCGTCGAGGGCCAAGGCGCTCCTCTCGACCCGGCTTCTACGCCGCGCCGGGAGGCTGTTTGTGCATGGCCGAGAGCTGGCTCTCTAGCCCCACCGCGTGGCTGATCGGCAGGGCGAAGGCGATGCCGTTGCCCGGCCGCTCCATCTCCGCCGCCTGCTTGATCGCGGCGAGGATCGCCACCACCTTGGCGTCGTCGACCAGGGAGAAGATGCAGCGATAGCGCTCCTCCAAGACCAGGCCAAAGAAGCTGAAGGCCTCCTTCACCCCGGTGCCGCGCGCCTCGATCACGCTCGCACCGGTGGCGCCGGCCACCTTGGCAGCGGTAATCACCGCCTCCTCCTTGGCCGGCGGCACGATCGCCATCACTGCGGCAAATCCCATGGCCTCTACCCCTTCCGGGCCGCGCGCCAGCGGCCGGCGATACCGTAGCCGATGACCGTGAGGATCGGAAACAACGAGGCGAGGGCGATCAACCCGAAGCCATCCACCAGGGGGTTGCGCCCCGGGACCTCCGCGGCGAGGGCGAGGCCGAGGGCCACCACCAACGGGACGGTGACCGTGGAGGTGGTGACCCCGCCCGAGTCGTAGGCGAGCGGCAAAAGCGGGCGGGGGGTCCACGGGGTAGCCGCCACCACCACCGCGTAGCCGGCCACCAACAGCAGCGTGAGGGAGCCGCCGTAGACGATCCGCACCACCCCCACCGCCAGCCCCACCCCCACTCCCAAGGCGACGGTGAGGCGCAGGGCCAGGGGGTGGACGAGGCCCGCGGAGAGCTCCTCCGCCTTCAAGGCGATGGCGATCAGGGCCGGCTCCGCGACGGTGGTGGCGAAACCGAGGAGAAAGGCAAAGAGGGTGATCCCCGCCGCCCCGCCGCGTGCCACGAGATCGTGGGCGAGCTGCTTGCCGAGGGGAAAGACCGCCAACTCCAGCCCCTCCATGAAGGCCCACAGGCCGACCACCGCCCACCCCACCCCCCAACCCAGGGTGCGACCCCCGGTGAAGGGGCTGCGCAACACGCCGAGCTGGAAAAAGCAGATCACCGCCACGATCGGTAGCAGGTCGCGAACCGTCTCCCCCAGGCCGCGCAGGAGCCACTCCACCAGGTTCGTCTCCACCCCGGCGGCGGCGACGGCGATCCCCCCAGCCTGCCCGTGGTGGAAGACCCACAGGCCGTAGAGGGAGACGAAGAGGATCGGCAGCAGCGAGGCGAAGGCGACCAGGCCGAAGCCATCGAGGAGCGGATCGCGGCCACGGAGCTGGCTGGCCAGGCCACCGCCGAGGGCGGCGATCAACGGCACGGTGACGCTGGAGGTGGTGATGCCGCCGGCATCGAAGGCGATCCCCACCAACTCCGGCGGACAGACCAGGGTCAGCCCCATGGCCGCCAGGTAGCCGCCCATGAGGTAGCGGTGGATCGGGTGGCCGGCGAGCAGGCGTACCACCCCGATCACCAGGGCGGTGCCCACCGCCAGGGCGACGGTGAGCCGAAAGGGCAGGGCGGTGAGCCGTCCAGCCGAGGCGAGCTCCGCCTGGGCAGCGGTGGCGATGAGGGTCGGCTCGGCCACCGTCGCGCCAAACCCCATGCAGAAGGCGAAGGCAAGCAAGAGGGGCAGATTGCCGCGCCGCGCAAAGCCGTTGGCGAGCCCCTCGCCGACTGGGAAGAGGGCGAGCTCCAGGCCGCGGAGGAAGAGAAAGAGGCCGCTGAGGGTAAGGACCAGGCCGAGTCCGAACCTCCCCGGGTGGGCGAGGTCCGCGCCGCCCACGACCAGCCGGGTGGCGATCAGGAGGAGGGCGAGGGGGAGGATGTCCAGCGCCGTCCGCGCCACCGTCAGGGCGAGCAGGCGCAAGGGGAGAGGTCGGCTCATGGCGTCGGCGACGGGTGGGCGGGCGACCCCCTCTCCCGCGTCGCCCCATCGGGTTGCCGCCGGCGCCGGGGAAGGGGCGGAGGAAGTAGAGGGTAGAAGGTCGAAAGTAGAAAGGGGGGTGCGGTTCAGGCGGGTGGGGCGTGGCCGCAGCCGGGGGAGTCTTCCAAACCCGGGTGGTGGCGCGCGTCCCTGTCGCCTGCTCCCGATCGACGGCGGCGGGCGGATCTCGGCCCACCGGCGACGGCTCGTTCTCGCCACGCTCGCCAAAGTCCTCCAGACTACCC